>SWCD01012103.1_pt1 | contig 209816 bp, 217 predicted proteins | sample 4693011 | NCBI WGS metagenome assembly SWCD01 (sample SAMN10267278, study PRJNA491770) | bioreactor metagenome | isolation source: DHS bioreactor inoculated with marine | place: Japan: Omine Ridge, Nankai Trough
TTTTTTTTCAGCCATTGAGTGCTTCCTTTATATATGTGTCAAATTTTTCAAGTTCTACTAGAAAAGCATCATGTCCATAGTCGCTATCTATGTCTAAGTAGTCATAGTTAGAATTTCCAATTTTATCAAGTTCATCGGCTATCTCTTTCATCTCAAAGTTTTTAAACAAAACATCATCCCTAAAGCTTATGAGGTAGAGTTTAGAGTTTATCTTTTTTAAAGCTTCACCAAGAGAGTCGAAGTCTCGAGAGAGATCATAAATATTGATAGCTTTAGTAATGTAGAGATAAGACAATGGATCAAACCATTTTGAAAAATTATAACCATTATACTCTAGGTAAGACTCGACTTGAAACTTGCCAAAAAGTTCATAAAGTCCATCTGTGAGTTTGTAATCACGACCAAATTTTTCTCGCATTGAATGATGGGAAAGAAAGCTTATGTGTCCAGACATTCTTCCTACTGCCATACCTGAGAGACCATTTTCTGCAATTAGTTCAGGATCATAGTATCCTTGTTTAAAATCAGGGTCTTTGAGAATGGCTTCTTGAGCGACTTTGTTAAATGCAATAGCCCAAGGCTGTGTGGCATGAGTTGCTGCCATTGAAATGATTTTATCTGCAAAGTTTGGGTAGTGTATAGCAAACTGAAGTGCCTGCATACCGCCCATACTTCCACCTATGATAGCGTGGACTCTGTGAATGTCTAAGCGGTCAAAGAGAATACGTTGCGCTTTTACCATATCTTTGACGCTTACGACGGGAAATTTGTAACGATAGCGTTCATGATGAGGATGTTGCATTGACATTGGTCCAGTTGAACCAAAACAACTTCCTATGACATTAGAGCATATGACAAAGTACTTGTCTGTATCTATAGCTTTACCTGGACCGATGAGACCATCCCACCAACCAGCTTTACTTTCATCTTCATAAATACCAGCAGCATGGTGTGAACCTGTAAGTGCATGGCAAACGACTACTACATTACTTTTATCATCGTTAAGAGTTCCATATGTTTCGTAAGTGATGTCATAAGGCTCTAAAATACGTCCACTCTCAAGGTAGAGTGGGTTTGTAAAATGTGCAGTATGCGTTTGCAGGTTTAAAGACAAGTGTGTGTGCTCCGTAAAAATATGATGCTATTCTAGCGAAAATCTCTTAAGCCCACAAGAATGTGAGTAGGCTTATGCTTGAAGGGCTTGCTTAAGGTCCTCGATGAGGTCATTTGAAGATTCTAAACCGCAAGAGATTCTAATAAGACCAGCAGGAACACCACAAGCTTCTAATTCATCTTGGGTGAGTTGTTGATGTGTTGTAGAAGCAGGGTGTGTGATGATAGATTTTGAGTCACCAATGTTTACTACCAGGGAATAGAGTTTTGTAGCATTAACTATTTTTGTCGCTTCTTCTAGAGATGAGACCTCAAAACTTAAAAGCCCGCTGGATTGTCCATCTTGAAAATATTTTTGTGCATTTTTATAGTTTGCATTACTTTTAAGCCCTGGATAGTTTACTTTTTGTACTTTTGGGTGTGACTCTAACATCTCCGCCAAAGCAAGAGCATTTTTTGAATGTTCTTTCATACGTAGAGCTAGTGTTTCCAAGCCTTGGATAAAGAGCCAAGAGTTAAATGGAGAACTCACTGCACCAAGGTCACGAAGTAGTGCTAACCTTGCACGTAAGCTATATGGAGGAAGCGGTATATCCACATATACAAGACCGTGATACGATGGATCTGGTTCATTAAAGTGAGGGTACCTAGGATTTGCTTTTAGTTTTTCGACAAGCTCCTTACGTTCAACCATAATCCCACCAATTGCCAGTCCTTGACCTGTTGTATATTTTGATGCACTATGAACTGTTATATCAGCGCCATATTCGAAAGGACGACATAAAACTGGTGTTGCTACCGTGTTGTCCACTACTGTTAAAATTCCATTTTTGTTCGCAATATCTGAAATAGCTTGAATGTCTGCAACATCAATACTTGGGTTTGTGAGGGACTCAAAAAAGATAACTTTTGTTTTATCATCTATAAGAGACTCTATTTCCGAAGGATTTTGAACATCAAAAAAACGTGCTTCTATTCCAAAACGTTTGAGTGTGTGAGTATTTAATGTTAAACTTCCACCATAAAGCTGTTTTGCACAGACGATATTGTCACCAGCTTCGGCTGCATTTACTATGGCAAAAAATATAGCACTCATCCCACTTGAGGTTGCTATAGCTGCTGCTCCACCTTCTAGCTCTGCAAAACGTTTTTCAAAAACATCTGTAGTAGGGTTATTTAAGCGCGTATAGATATTTCCTAATTCTTTAAGTGCAAAAAGGTTTGCTGCGTGTTCCACATCACGAAATTCATAAGCCGTTGACATATAGATTGGCACCGCCATAGTTCCTTGTGAGTCTTTTTCATATCCTGCATGTAAAGCTGCTGTTTGTAAATCCATTATACTACCTTTAATTTTTTGTTTTGTTTTGACTTGCTAACTTTTCAGATTCATCGATTTCCGCTCTTTTTGTATGGAGGGTTTCATCTTTAAGTCTATCTAGAAATGCTAAGATATTTTCTTGGTAAGAAAGTGTGTCCTCATCTTCTGTAAGCGCTAGTAGAGGACGTAGATCTTTAGTATCTATTTTTTTAGCATATCTTGGAATAATTTTTAATTCTTGTTGAATACTAGAGACGAGACTATCGACATCAAGACCGTTACTATCACGTACTTTTCGAACAAGCTCTTTCGTCGTTAAAAGAAGAAGTTTTGCTCTATCCTCGTCCCCATCATATATATGCAACCCTAAATCTTTAATGATTGTAAAGTTTTCAACTTTTGATTTTTCATCAGCAGCAATTACAAGTGCAAAAATTTTAGCACGAAACTCCAAAGAGCCATGATGATGTACAAAAATCTCGCGAAACGCGTTAAAAAAATAGTGTTTTAACCTAAATCCAAGTCGCATAGCCATTCCTTATGCGACATTATACATCTAAAATGGTATAATCGCGATTATTTTAATAGAGGAATTTTTATGGGTAGAGCATTTGAGTATAGAAAAGCATCAAAATTAAAAAGATGGGGTGCAATGTCAAAACTGTTTCCTAAACTTGGAAAAGTAATAACGATGGCTGCAAAAGATGGCGGAGGGGATCCAGATATGAATCCAAAACTTCGTACAGCGATTTTAAATGCCAAAGCTGAAAATATGCCTAAAGATAATATTGACGCAGCTATAAAGCGTGCCACTGCAAAAGATTTAAAAGATATGGCAGAAGTAAACTTTGAAGGGAAAGCCCCTCATGGTGTTTTAATTTTTATAGAGTGTGCGACTGATAACAATACAAGAACAGTTGCAAATGTAAAGAATATACTTACAAAGAATGGGGCAGAGATGCTCAATAAAGGTTCACTAGACTTTATGTTTTCTCGAAAAGCACTTTTTGAGTTTGATCTTAAAGAGGGAATGGACTTAGAAGAGTTAGAACTTGAACTGATTGATGCTGGACTAGAAGAGATTGAAGAAGAAGATGGCGAATGTTTAGTGACAGCAGACTATACAAGTTTTGGTACCCTTAATGAGGCTTTAGAGGGAATGGGAATTGAGATAAAAAAAGCAACACTAGAGCAGATTGCAAATACCCCAGTTGAAATTAATGAAGAACAGCAAGTAGATATTGATAAGATTTTAGAACGTCTAGAAGATGATGAAGATGTTCAAAAAGTGTATACAAACCTAGCATAATAACTTGATGAAATATATCAAAAATATTTCAACTTACACACACGAAGTAAAGCAATCAAAATTTATTGCTCACTTCGTCCCCTATGAAATTTACGAATCAACGCTTAAAGAGTTGAAAATACAACATCCAAAGGCAAGACACTTTGTCACAGCGTTTAGATATCTGAATGAGTACGAACAGGTAGTGGAACACTCTAGCGACGATGGAGAGCCAAAAGGAACTTCTGGAAAACCTTCTTTGATGGTTCTTCAGGGTCAAGAGCTTATAAATGCGGCTGTGATTGTGGTGCGTTATTTTGGTGGAACGAAACTAGGAACAGGTGGATTAGTAAGGGCGTATAGTGATGCAGTAAATTTAGTTTTAGAAGCGTCTGAGTTTTTTGAATATAAAAAAGAGCTAATTAGAATAATTGAAGTAAAGTACTCTGATTTACGTTTTATTGATTACGAGTGTGAAGCTTTTGACATACATATTTTAGAGAGAAACTTCAATACAAACATAGTATATAAGATAAAAGCTGATGAAAAAAGTATGAAAGAGTTTTTAGAGAAGGTCAAAAGAGTAGTTTTTTTATTATAGTTTTAAAGTCGTCTACTATAAGAGTAAACGACTTAAGTTCAATGAAGAGAATGTTTAATGCTATTCTTATCTTCCTTGAACTGCATTCCCCATATCCCACATTGGAAGGAAGATACCAAGAGCGAGTAAAATAACCATAGCAGCTATAAAAAAGAGCATGATTGGCTCAATAGCTTCACTCAGACCATCTATAATAGCGTCAAACTTCATTTTATAATACTCGGCGACTTTTTTGATCATTGTATCGAGGGTACCACTGTCTTCGCCAGCACTTACCATTTGAATAATCATGTTTTCAAATAGCTCTGTTTCTTTAAGCCCTTTATTCAGTGTGCCACCTTTTTCAACTGTTATCCTAACGGAGAGAAGTTTTGATTTTAATGGTAAGTTGTCTATCATTCCGATTGATGTTTCAAGTGCTTCTGCAATCGGAATACCAGCGCGAATCAGCTCTGAGAAAACAAGAGTAAATCTACTCAGTGTAGAATACTTAATAATATTTTTTATAAGCATAGTACGTAAAAGAACTTTATGCCATCCAAACCTAAACTTCGTGTAGTTGTTAACCATGTATTTAAAAACCATTACAAATAGAATTATTGCGGCTAAGACATAAAGTCCATAGTTTGTTAAAAGATCTGAGAGACTTAAGAGTATAATGGTTGGAAGAGGCAATTCTGCATTGAGTTGTGCAAATATATCTTTAAATTGTGGTACAACATAAGTTAGAAGTATACTAAATGCTACAGCCATTGCTATCATAACATTTCGTGGATATGCCATGGCTTTTTTAAACTTAGTGATATTGGCACGAATTTCTTCAAGCATATCAGCAAGTGCATAGAGAGATTCATCGAGATTACCTGTTTTTTCACCAAGTTGTACCATAGCAATAGTTAGGTTTCCAAGTTCAAAACGAAAGTTTTCCATTGATGCTGAGAGAGAATGACCTGAATTAATATCATCTGCTAGTTTAGAAAAAACATGCTTGAGTGCTTCATCATCAGTTGCTGCTGCAATGTTGTTCAAAGAATCATGGATTGATATACCAGCATTTGTCATAACTGCTAGTTGTCTAATGGCTGCTATGAGTGAGTCTTGCTTAATTTTTCTTTTTTTTACATTTTGCAAAAGGTTCGTTTTAAACCTTTTAAACTGTGCTTCAAGAGGCTCTTGTCCCTCTACAACCTTTATGATAATCCCTGAAAACTTTAGTTTCGCAGTACTATTTGCCTCTTTTTTGTCTTCGGCATATAAACCAATTTTTTGTTTTTTCCCTTTTGTGAGAACAGTTGCTATAAAGTACTTCATCCTTTTGCCACCTTTAAAACTTCTTCGATGCTTGTAACGCCATCAACAGCTTTTTGTATACCATTTTGATATATTGGTATAAAACCTTCTTCAAGAGCGACCTCTAGCATAGCCTCTTTTGAAGCACCATTTGCTATAAGTGAAGAGAGTTTATCTGAAACAGGTAAAACTTCACAAATCATCTCCCTTCCTGTATAACCACTTCCACCACACTCTCTACAACCAGAGCCTTTGTAAAACTTTGTGCCTTCTGGAATAAAAGAGTGTATCTCTTCTACAACTGAAGCTGAGAGAGTATCTTCAACCTTACAGTGTGGGCATATTTTACGTATTAGTCTTTGTGCTTGTATTGCAACAAGTGCACCACTAATTAAGTAATGCTGGATACCCATATCTGCCATACGAGGAATCGCAGATATCGAATCATTTGTATGGAGAGTAGAAATAACCAGGTGTCCTGTGAGAGCTGCTTTTATTGCAATTTCAAGAGTTTCTTGGTCACGAATCTCTCCAATCATAATTTTATCTGGATCCTGACGAAGAATAGAACGTAAGGCATCCGCAAAACTAAGACCAACTTTAGCATTTACTTGTACTTGTTGGATTAGATTCATCCTATACTCAACTGGGTCCTCAACTGTAATTACTTTATCTTCAACATTTCTAAGCTCATTAAGAGCTCCATACAGTGTTGTGGTCTTACCAGAACCCGTAGGTCCAGTTACCAATATAATACCATAAGGAGCTTGAAGACCTTTGAGCAGTTTATGATAGCTCTCTGTATCCATACCAGCATCTTCAAGTCTTACAAGAGCTTTTTCTTTATCAAGTACACGCATAACAATAGACTCACCATATAAAATAGGAAGAGTTGAAATACGAAAATCATACTCACGTGAACCAACTGCAGTCGAAAAACGTCCATCTTGGGGCTTGCGTTTTTCAGCAATATCGAGATTTGCAAGTAGTTTTAAACGTGAAGCTAGAGGAGGGTAAATATCTTTTTCAAAAATAAACATCTCAGTAAGCTTTCCATCAATACGTCCACGAACAACACAGTTCTTTTCAGTTGGTTCTATATGAATATCACTTGAACGCCCACTGATACAGCTTTTAAGTACAACGTCAATCAGAAGTAAAATGGAAGACGCCTCTTGTTGTTCTTCAAGTGAACTGATAGAATTAAGTTCATCTCGTATTTTTTTAATTAAGTCTTTCACGCTGTCTTTGAGTGAAATTTTGTAAAGATAAGAAGAAATTTGCTTATTTGTACTAAGAGCAATTTTCAAAACTTTTCTTGGAAATATTCTTTGTATAGCTTCTTGAGCTTCTATATTGAGAGGATCGTTAAAAGCAACAGTAATACTCATGTCATCCTGTGATATAGGAATAACATTGTATTTTTGTAGTTGAGCAAATGAAACTTTACTAGTAAGGTTATAGTCCATGTCTATAGAGTCTAAATCAACAAAGAGGAGGTTTAACTCTTCTGCTAACTTTTGTAAGACTACTGACTCTTGTATATAATCATAATTGTCAATAATTGAGAGTTTATAAACACCATCTCTTACTTGTTGTACTATATATCGTACAAGTCTATCCATGGTCATAAAACCAGAGAGAGTTATATCTCTAAGAATTAAGTTTTCATCAATACCTTTTGCAAGTAGTCTATCAACTTGCCCTCGCATGATTGAGCCATTTTCAAGTAAGTCGGTTGTTATTCTATCCACAAGCTACTCCTTACCAATATATGTGGCGCTTTATAGCTATTGTATCATAAAACTCTTCTATAACCATCTTTGTTACTCTGGTATCACGGGATAGATAGAGCTTATATGTTACTTTAGGATCATTTGGATCTTCAAAAAGATAAAAAGCTCTAGAGTTATGTTTTCCAAGCTTTGTATAAAGATCAAAAACCTTAGAGAGAACATAGTCTGTTGTTGGAAGAGTATATGAAGAGAGATCATACTTATCGATTAAAGCATGATAAAGAAGTTTCTTCTGCATTAAAATAACAGAAAAGTATGCGGAGTTTGCACGAGATTCTTCTGAAAACTTCAAGACTGCTGTAGGAACTGCCAGTCTATCTATATAGTCAGACTTTAAGCAGGCAAAGGCGTAAAGAGATACAAACTCTTCATCGCGTTTATTTTCTTTAAAATTATCAAAACCAATACCACAGACATCCTCAAATTTCTGGTTTTGATATAGAGTGAACATATCTCTTTTAACATCTCCATACAGGGATATACTTATGATTAATATTAGTATAAGTCTCATTTAAATTGTCCTGATTCAATTTCATCTAATAGTATTTGAGCACTATATGATTGTGATTCTTTAATATACTCTTTGAGAGTTTTTGCAGCCATATCTTTTTTCCCTAGTTTCACAAGTGATTTTGAAAAAACTATCCAGCTTGCTTCTATATCTCTATTTATTTCGTTGGTAATCAGTGCATAATTATATGCATTGTGATAATCACCTAGTTCATAGTATTTTTTAGCGACAAAAAGACTTAAAGCAGGGTTTTTATTTTTCTTAAAGCGTTTGATAATACCAATGATGTCATTTTGCGTATTTTGCCTTTTAATACTTATTTTTTTACTTAGCTCTTTTTTCTCAACTATTTTATCTTCTTGTATTTCTTCTTCTTTAATAGTATTGTCAATAACGATTTCTTCTATTACTTCTTCAATTTTATCCTCTGCTTTTTGGAAGGTTCTAGGATTTTCATACTCAGGTTGTGATGAGTTTTGCATACCTTTCATGAAGTCCATAGAGGGAACTAATGTTCTTGGTGGATAGCTATGATTCACTTTTTGAGGAGGAAGAGGCTTCTGAGGTACAGTTTCTATTACTTTTTCTACTTTTGGTATGGCCTCAGCTTCTATTTTTTTCTTTTTAGGAGCTTCTACTTGAGAAGAGATTTCTTTTTCATCTTGAGTACTTTCTCGTTCCTCGCTATTTAACAAGAGAATGGAAGCAGTGATAATTACCCCTAAACTAAGAAGTATTACAAAGTGGGGTAAGTAAGATTTGATTTTATAGCGTAACCAACGTGATTCTAGTTCGATGACATTAAGCATTGAGCAATCCTGTATGTATAGCAGCCATCTCTATGAGTTTGTTTGAAATATAGTTTGTGTCAACCTTAGAGATTTGGTGGTTTTTTTCGTAGACACTATATATATCAAAGAGAGTATAGAGAAGTTTATTCGTATCTCTATAATTACCATTAGTAAGTGTAAAAATTCTATTAACTGCTTTTTGAGTAAACATGTTTGCTGTGTCAAAACAGTTTGCTTTCATAAGCTTCTTTTGAATATAAATTTTCAACTCTATACTTGAAGCATTTTCAAGCTCAATCGTTTCCCAAATCCTTGTTTGAAAATGTTCTTTAGCGATTACATCCTCTTTTTCTGTCTTGTGAAGTGTAATTACAAATTTTATGGCTCTTGTATCTGAAAGTAGGCGTATTTTTTCCATAAGTATTTCAGAATAAAGTTGCGCTTCATCTAACAGAACTACTGGAATCTCATCTCGTTTGTTAGCTTCAACAATTTTCATAAATTGAGTAAAGTTTAGTTCACCACTATATTTTGTATAAAAGATATCTTGAGCGAGAAGTTTGTAAAACTCACTTTCATCTAAAATTGGTGTTTGATAATAGTATATACTTTGAGAGATAGATAAGTCTTTATAGAGTTTTGTTAAAAACATACTCTTACCAGTTCCTGGTTTTCCATAGAGGAGTATCATTTTAAGCGGTTTTTTAATCGAGTCTTTGAGAGATTGGTAGATCGTGGAGACACGATCTAACTGTATGTAATCTTTAGCATAAACACTATCTACAAAAACATCTTTTGAACTTTCATAGATACTGCTCATATATTTATATCCCTACTTATCTTGATCAGCAAGTTTTTTGGGTACTTTTAAGCCAACTTTCGGTGAATTTTGAACACTTAAACTATTCGCTTGTTCTGACTGTGAAATATTATTTCCTTTTGATGGGTGTTCATCAAGTAAAATATCATCTGTTAAACCTTCATATCCAAGCTCTGCTAATGAAACAGAGTTTATTTCTTTATGAATTATACGTGGTTCAATGATTATAACTAACTCTTGAACTTGTTTTATTTTCTCTTCATACTTAAATAAGTAACTAATTACTGGTATATCACCTAAAATTGGAACCTTATTAGATTCATTAGTGTTTTGAGTATTAATTAAACCACCTAATATGATTCTATTCCCATCTTTTACAGTTACTACAGAAGAGAGTTGACGACGGTTTAAATCTGGTGGCATATCTCTATTTGCATTGTCTGTTTGTGATATATCCGTAGCAGTCTCAGAGAGCGATGGGTTTATTTTAAGTGTTATAGACTTGTCGTCAGAAATTTCAGGTGTTATACTCAGTAAAACACCAGCAAAAACTGACTGTACATTTTCATTTTGACTTTGTGCTCCAGCACCAGCACCACCAGCAAGTGTTTCTGTGCTTGTTAGTTTATAAAAGTACTCTCGACCAGCTGTAATAAGAGCCGGTTGATTATTTAGCGTTAAAACTTTAGGGTTTGAGATAGAGTTTACATCACCCTGTGTTTGTAAAAACTTAACTACTTCATTAAGCTCTCCATCTGCCTGAACAGTTACCATTGAACCTAGTGCCTTTGCATCACTATAGACACCTTCTGTTATGGATGTATCTTCAAACTCAGTTACATTTTGCCAGTTTCTTCTATCGATTGCTACTTTAATGTTTTGCAATGCATATAGCTGTTTCCAGTCAATACCAGTACTTTTTCCTTCATTCATAGTAACTGAAAGGAGTTGAACATCTATGAGAACTTGTAACTGAACTTTTTCTTGAAGTTGTTTAAGGTATTTTGTAAAACGTTTTATCTGTTTATCTGTTGCAGTAACCGTTACTAGACCTGCATTTTTATTTATAATTGGAGGAGTTGCTTCATATGCATCATGTGGTCTGTTAAGAACCTTTTGAAACTCTAGGTCTAATGCTTCCCAAAATCTCACTTCATCTGAACTTTTTATTTTAATTCCAGATTCTGCATTTGATCCACGACCAGCGCCTCCCATTGTTTGAGATCCACCAGTTGACCCACCACCAAGTTGACCCTGTTGGGTATTAGAAGAAGAACTTAATGTTATATCTGTACTTCCTTCACTCTTTCTTTGCGATAAAATATAATCAATCTCAAATACCTTTGTTCTTAGATATGAGATTTTTAAAAGGTTATTCTCAAGTGTATATGAAAGGTTGTTTTCAGAGAGAATAATATCAAGAACTTCATCGATTGTTAAGTTTTTGAGGTTTGTTTTATTTAGCTTTTTATTTAAAAACTTTTCTGCATTAGGATCAGTAACAATGATACTAAATCCACACTCATCGCTTAGTTGGTCAACAAAATCAATAATCTTGGTATCTTTTGCTGAACTAATACTGAAAAGTTCATAAGAACAGTCAGCAATACTACTCGTTGTAAGTAAAACACTTAAAAGTGTTGAGTAAATTGATGTCTTTATAAATTTCATGTCTAATCCTATTTATTGTTGAATTTTAAATTTTTACTACTACTTCTTGTGGAAAGTAGAAGTTGCTTCTTCTTTTTTGTTAAAAGAACTGACTTGGAATCAATTCTTTTAACTTTATAACCATTGATCTTATCACCTGTTTTATACCAACCATCATTTATTTTTGCCGAATTATTCATAATGAGTGAAAGTGTTAAAACTTGCTTTCTTGTTTTAACGCTTTTTGTGGTTGTAGAAGAAGTAATTTTTTTAGATATAGTCGTCTTATTAGCTTCTGCTTTCTTTTTTAAAAATATAAAAGGATTATATGTGCCAGCAAGTGCTTTACTACTCATACCAGTTCGTGCTGGTTTGATTGCTTCTACTTGCTCGTCAACCCAAGCAAGTTCATTACAAAATAGCGAACTGCTTAGAAAAACACTTGAAATTATCAGTAACTTTTTCATTAGTATGTAATCCCCCAAACTGAGATGTTAAGATCAGATATAAGCTTTTTGTCTGCCTTGATAGCTAAATCATGGATATCAACTACAAGATCACTCTGCTCAAGTGAGTTTATAAAACGTAGTGTGTTAGCATAGTTTCCACTGGCAGTAACTGTAATATCTAGGACGTGCCCAAATGAGTTCTCACTTGCAGCATATTTATTAGAAAAGTCACTTATCTTCATGTTGTACTTTTGTGCATTTCTTGAAATAGAATCGAGGTATTCACCCCATGCACGTTCATCATATATTAAAGAAGAGATAGTCTCTATCTTACTTTTTATGTAAGCATTAGTATCTTTCTTTTGAACTATTTCTTTGTTTAGGATTAATATCTCATTATCTAGTTTAGATATAACAGATTCAGGGTTTAGTTGTAAGTACTGCTTGTCACTATTAATCTTGTAACTAAGATTTTTCACATTTTTTCTTGTTTTTTCAAAGCTGTCGAAAGAACTGTCCCAAAAAAGTAAATATGCAAATGCAAAAATCACAACAACAATCATTATGTAAGTCATATATGTGTCTTTTTGTGTTTTCTCTTTAAATGCAAAGTCTATTTTGTGTAAGTAATCTTCAATGTTTATTTTCATAATATACTCACTTTTAATTCACTAAAGTATTTTTTAAAATCTTCATCATAATTGATATGTTCAAGTTCAAACTTAAAACTTTTCTCATGTTTTTTTGTAAGATACTCAATAAGTCGTGTAACTTTTCTATCACGTGTCGATATAAGGTTAAAGGTGAAAAACTTTTTCTTTTCTAACTCAGTGTAGTTAATTTTTGCAACTTTAACACCAAATCTATTCAGATCCTTTGTGAATGTAGTTAGCAGTTTTGCTTTCATTGGGTAATCCACTTTGACCTCATGGATTTTGACAAGGGTGTTCTTTTTATCTGTATACTCTTTTTTCTCTTCTGCTAAGAGTGTTAAAGCCTTTGCTTTATCAGCTTGTCTATTTTTAATTGTTGCTTCTCTTGTGATTTTTGTATTGTGAACTGCACTGTATTCTTGTTTAAGTAAGTCTTCTTGAAGCCCTTGTGCATAAGTTAAAATCCAGTATGTAATTGGATATGCAAATGCTAAAGCAAATGCTGCTGCTGTAAGGATAATGAGTTTCCCACTTTCTCTTTTTATAAATGCTGGAGGACGTCTATAAAGAGTAAAGTTACAATCATATTTGTCGGTATGATCAACAGTCGTATAAATATTCATTAATGCATGAAGTTGATCTACATAGCCACTGTTGTCTGTCTCTAGCCCATAATCAAAGTCAAATTCACTTGACTTGATATGGAGTTCGACTTCAAGCATCTCATCTAGTTTAGTTACAGTTTGTAGTTGTGAACCTATATATACATGTTCAAACTTCTCTATGTCAAAAGCTCTTTTAGCATATGTTAATATATCGTTAACATTTGCAAAAAGTTCTTTATAGAGTTTTATAAAAAACTCTTTATAATCACTGTTTGTCTCTTTAAGTGATTCCTTAGCAAAAAAATCTAGAAAGCTTTGAAAGTCTACTCGCTCGCCATAAAGCTCACAAAACCTTTCATGCATATCAATAAAAGAGTACTTTATAGATTTTGTATAGATGAACTCTTTATCACTATATATAGTGATAAAAGCATCATTTTCTTGAAAATATATAAAACAGTGAACACCATTACTATCAATAATCTCTTTTGCATAAAGGGACTTTATAAGAAGAGGAGCCGGCGTAATAACATCAAGATACTTAACTTTTTCTACAGGAGTTCGAAAAGTGTCTATTATCTCAAGTGGGTCAACAATAAAAACGTGAAAATATCTATTTTCTTCATCTAGGTTGCTAAAAGACTCTATGTATTGTATCTGGTACTCAACTGCCTGATCAAGGGCTAAATCATCATAGGCCTTGCTGTTTATAGCATCATAAAGATCTTCATCTGGGATATTTTTACTTATCTCAATTTGTGCATTGATAAAGTTTTTGGTGTTTAAATAAGAGATGACAAACTGATCTTTAGAAAATTCTGGAGATGATGTTTCGCTTATAAAACTAGAGATACTATTAAAATAAGTATCTTTATATGGATTAACTGATAGTACACTTGAAAAAGTATGCTGTAAAGATGTGCTCATAAACTCTAATCCTATTTAAAATGAACCATTAACATGGAACAAAATTCATTATTAGTATAAAACTCTACTCTGTAAACCTTATTATTGTTATCAACCGAAAACCTCTTACTAAGATCTTTGGAGTAAATCCTTATTCCACTCTCATCATGAAGAGACTGTTTATGATAACCAATAACATTCACACGGTAATTTTTACTTTTAATAACTTTAAAATCGTCATTTACAAATATTTCTGAAGTTTTAGAAGCTTTTAGCCTCTCTCCATCAACTTCAATATCTATATTTTCGCGACAGTTTTGCGACATCTTAAAATATTGTGGCCTTAAAGTAGTTATCCTTTTATTGCCAATATATACTAAAAAATTGCCTTTTATTTTTATGATATCTCCCAATGGATGGGAAAAATCAAATACATTACCCTTCGATTTTATCGGAATGTAGCTTAAAGATTTTTTGATATTGTTCAAATTTAAGGAAATATTGCTGTTTATTGACAGTTTTCCATAATTTTTTATTATTTTTCTTAGCTCTTTTTCATTTAATTTAAAATCTCTTTGAAAGTCAATATCCATTATTTTCATGTACTCTTCAATGGCTAGAAGCTGATAAAAAACATTTTGAGCTAGAGAAGATAAGTTTTTACTTGTCTCAATTGCAAAAGCTGGCTTATTGTTAGTAACAGCAAAATATGTTAATGAGAGTTGCATAGTTTCATCTTCATACTTTGTGTTTGTATTTTTTACATCAAAACTGTGATGCTGTTTTAAAAGTTTTTTATTTATGTTGTTTTTTACAGTACGGGCTATATTATTTAAGTTTCCAAATGGCTGTTCTTGCTTTAAGTTACATTGATCAATAACACATGTTTGTCCCCAAGCAGTAGGATTGAAAACTGTACCTTGATTCTCTTTTCTATAAAAACCATGTCCATCATGGAGGTTTAGTACAAGTGAAACTTTTTTTTCCAAAATTATTTTTTTGATACCTTCAATGATATTTTTATCTTTATCATTGTCGGGTATAGAAGAGAACTTTCTATTCATGTCTCCATAAATACCACGTTTGTTAGCCCGTATACTGTTTTTATTAAGATTGGGTACTATCCAGAGGTTCTTTGATGTGATCGTATAGTGTGAAGCTAAGAGAGATGCAGCAAAGTACCCACCAGGTTCGTTGCCATGAATTCCTGCTATAACAAGGAGTGTTGTGTTAGAGTCATTATTCTCTTTTTTGATTAGCTGTATGTCTGCCTGCAATCCTAAAAAGAGAAAGAAGAGTATGAGAAAGGATTTATTCATTATTTTTCAGTAACTATTTTTAACTTCTTATCTACAAGTTTCGCTATAAGTACTTTATTACCTATAAAAGAAAAACTTTCTGATTCATATATCTCTTTAAATGTAATTTTATATGTCTCTGGTAAATTTGGATATGGAATAACAGTAAGATCATTAAAAACTATACTTTTTTTCTCTTGTTTATTAAAGACTCTTGTCTTGTACTTGATAAAGGTATCTCTGTTCATACCGTCAAACCTTCGAAATTCTGTTGCATAAAAGTTTAGATAGTTATCTATGTTATTGTATAACCAAGCATAGCGCCAAGCATACAATTGTGAAAGAAGTTCACTTAGTGTCTCTTTAGAAACATTTTTTGTAACCTTAGTTTCATTTATGATTAAAAGTGTTTTTGTTATGTCAATATTTCTATCTAAACACTCTATACTTGAGTTGTTTATAGCAATACAACCTTTTGTGAATTCATCTCTCTCTTGCTCTGTAGGTAAACCATGAATCCATATACCCGAACCATTTTTACCTTTGTATCTATCATAGACATTAGGATAAGACGTGACAAATGCCATGGGACCATAAAAAGAGTCGACTTTTGAGATTTTTTTAGTTATGTTATAAATCCCTACCGGTGTTTTAAGGTCTCCCTCTTTATATTTGTCACCTTTAATTTTACCAGTAAAGGCACTGTACTCTTTCTTAACTCTATAACTATTGTTTAAATCTTTTCTGTAAAGAGTTAACGTTGATTCTGACTTATCACATGTTAAGATATTTGAATACGATTCAATGTAACCAAAACTTGTGTCTTTATCTTTTAGATGTTGACTCCAGTATTCTTTTTGCATCAAATCAATGTCTAACTGTTTCTCAATATTCTCTATACCATTCATTCTATACTGAGTAAGTATGTCACTTGAAAAAAGTGAGACACTCAGTACTAAAAGAGAGAAAAGCTTGATAATCAAGCCATTATTTTGCATTGTCATATCCTATCTCTTTTAAAAAGTTTACATCTTTTGTCCAGCCTTTTTTGACTACTACTTGAAGTTTCAAGAAAGCTTTTTTGCCACTGAGTCTTTCTATCTTCTCACGTGCAGATTTTCCTATTCGTTTTATGGCTTCTCCGCCTTTTCCAATTATAATGCCTTTTTGAGACTCTTTTTCTATAATTATGATAGCGTGTATACTATCTAAACCCTTGTCTTCTTCAATACTTTCTATAATGACATCGGATTCGTAAGGGACTTCATCGCTAACATTTTCAAAAATACCTTCACGAATAAATCCTGCATAAATATCACGTACCAACTCACTCGTTAAATCTTCCGGGTCAAAAAGATAAGGAGATTCCGGGAGATTTTTTGCAATAGTATTAAGTAGGTCTTCATGACCAACTTTTTTTGGAACAGCAACAGGAATAAGAGCTTCAAATTTATCAGAGAACTGGTTATATGAAGCAATAGTTTTAAAAAGCTTCTCTTGTTTGACTTGATCGATTTTACTAATTACGATGATGTGCTTTGTATTTTTCTTGTTAAGTTTTAAAAAATTTTCATAGTGTTCTACGCTATCAGTTACGGGAGCTAAGTAAATTATTAGGTCACAGTCACCCATAGCTTTGAGTGCTTCATCTAACATGTATTGATTAAGAATCTTTTCTCTCTCGTGAAGGCCAGGTGTATCTACGAAAATTATCTGAGTGTCATTGTGCATGACTATTGCATTTGAGCGGCGTCTTGTAGCATTTGCTTTTTGAGACACCATAGCTATTTTTTCACCAAGAAGAGAATTCATAAGTGTACTTTTCCCTGCGTTAGGACGACCGATGAGAGAAACGAAACCCGCTTTTGTCATATTAAAACCTTTTAAATTTATAGAATGTAACGAGAGAGGTCATCATCTTCAACGACTTCATCGAGTTTTTCATGTACGAGTGAAGCTGTTACTGTAAACGCTTCACCTTTGTGTTCATCTGCATTAAAACTAATCTCTTCAAGAACTTTTTCAAGAACTGTATGGAGTCGACGGGCACCTATATCTTCAGTGGTTTCATTGGCACGATGGGCAAGTTTTGCCATTGCTTTTATAGCATCATCTTCAAAGATTAACTCTAAACCTTCAACTGCTAAAAGAGCTTCATACTGTTTAAGTAGAGAGTTCTGCGTTTGCGTTAAAATCTGATAGAGTGTATCTTCAGTTAAGGACTCAAGCTCAACTCTTAAAGGAAAACGACCTTGGAGTTCAGGAATCAAATCACTCGGTTTACTTACATGAAATGCACCCGCTGCTATAAAAAGGATATGATCTGTGTTAATAGTCCCATATTTAGTAGAAACGCTACTTCCTTCAACTATTGGAAGCAAGTCACGTTGGACTCCCTCTTTGCTAGGGTCATTTCTTCCAGCTGATTTTTCGCTGAGTGCAATTTTGTCTATTTCATCTAAAAAGATGATTCCACCATTTTCAGCACGACGAAGCGCTTCTGAATTTATAGAGTTCACATCTAAGAGTTTTGAAGAGGCTTCTTGTTTAAGAGCTATTTTTGCATCTTTGACACTGAGTTCTCGTTTATTGTCTTCTTTATTTATACTTGCAAATACTTGTGAAAAACTCTCTTGAACTTTCGCCATTTCAGGAGGTAGACCACTGTCATCAAACTCGACATTAAGTTTTGAAACCTCTAGCTCAATGATTTTATCGTCCATTTCACCAGATTCTACACGCTTTTCCATAGCTTCTAAGAGTCTCTGATAATCATCTTTTTTACTTTCACTTGCTCCATCTGGAAGGGGTGGAAGTAGTTTTTCGACGATTTTGTTTATTACATAGTTTTTTATTTTTTCTTCGTTTTCTTCTTCTTGTTCTGACTTGACTATACTAATTGAGTTTACAACCAAGTCACGTATCATTGATTCTACATCACGACCAACAAAACCAACTTCAGTATACTTGGATGCCTCGACTTTTATAAATGGAACACGCATCATTTTTGCAAGTCTACGTGATATTTCTGTTTTTCCAACGCCTGTAGAGCCTATCATCAAGATATTCTTTGGCATTATTTCATTTTGAAGTTCATTGTTAAGTTGCATTCTTCTATAACGTGTACGAAGGGCAAGAGCAATGGTTTTTTTAGCAGAGTTTTGAGCAATTACATAGTCATCAAGATATGCAACTATCTCTTTTGGGGTTAAGTTCATCCTCTAAAATCCTATAATGTAAGCGTTTTAATATTGTGGTTTGTATAGATACAAAGATCAGCAGCGACAGCTAAGCTCTCTTTTACAAGAGTCTCTTCATCAAGATCTGCATGTTTTTTGAGTGCACGAGCGGCTGAGATTGCGAAGTTACCACCACTACCAATTGAGGCAATTTCACCATCTTCTGGCTCAACAACATCACCGTTCCCAGTAAGAATGAAGATGTGATCTTTATTAAGTACTATCATCATAGCTTCTAGACGACGAAGAACCTTGTCTTTTCTCCAAGCTTTTGAAAACTCAACGACAGATTTAAGTATATCACCTTTTTTACTCTCTAAGAAATCTTCAAACATATCAAAAAGGTTAAAAGCATCTGCTGTACTTCCCGCAAAACCAGCAAGGATTTTTCCATGGTGAAGGGTGCGAATTTTTGTTGCATTGCCTTTTAGGACACTATCCCCAAAAGTCACTTGACCGTCACCGCCTATAACGGCTTTGTTCTTGCCTTTGTAGGCTAGTATAGTAGTGGCATCGAACATACTTCTTACTCTCCTTGAACATCCACGTGAAGTGTAGCATGAAGTCCGTGACCTAGTTTTAAATCTACATCATGCTCACCAATAGTTTTAATAGCTACTTTGTCGGTAATATGCTTTTTATCTATCTCAATAGAGTGTTGCTCAAGAAGTGATTGTGCAATGTCGTCTTTTGTAATAGCACCAAAAAGGTGACCATTTTGACCAAGTTTTTTAGTAATAATGATTTCACATTTATCTAACTTTTTTGACATCTCTGTAAGAGTTGCTATCTCGTCAGCTAACTCTGCAGCAGCTTTTTCTTGCTCCTCTGCATGTTGTGCCAAGATCTCTTCTGTAGCGTGCTTTGCAAAACCTTTTCCTATTAAAAAGTTTTTACCGTAACCATCTTTTACCTCTTTTACTTCACCAGCTTTTCCAAGGCTTTTTACATCTTTTATTAAAAGTACTTTCATTATCTTTCTTTCTCCCCACCGTAAGCTACTATACCATGTGTAAGGTTTCCAATATTTGTGTACCCCATGTCACCAAGTATTCTTGCAACGTGAGCTGAACGGCTACCAACATGACAGTAGAGAATAATATTGTCCTCTTTTGCAAGACCTGCTTCATCCCAAGTTTGAAAAAATGAACTCGTTGGAACAAGATGATCTGCACCACTGATGTGACCCATCTGCCACTCCATGTGTTCACGAACATCAACAAGATTAAACTTGACCATACCGAGTTCTCTTGCTTCTAAAAGTGCTACAAGTTCATCACCGTCTATCTCATCTTGAGCGACTAGTTGTTCACACTCCTCTTTTGTAAGTCCACGTGAGTGTGTATGTGCAGCCTCTTCCATACCAAGTTCTACTCTTTTTGCAGCAGCATACTCTGGTGTACAAAAAATCCCACAGTGACAAGCACCATCTTCTGGAATTTCTTTTTCAATAGCTGGAGTACAAGGACAGGTTCTATTATCAACAGATTGAGGTTTTCCATCTACTTCTTCAACCATAAAACAAGGACAAAAAAGTTTGTTATACATCATCTTGTTACGAGCCAGACCCATTTGCACGCCTTCATTGACTTCAGCTTGAGGATTGTACTCCCAGCCAAACTGTTTAACGACCTTATCTGTGAATTTTTTAGTTTTTTCCATTCTATCTAGAAACTCTGGAGAGTTCATGTCGATTTTAATAATGCTCATTTTTTTTCCTTTCTTAGTGTTTTAAGTTTTAACTGTTTCTTTTTTTTCCAGCGATAATGCGTCTAAGTGCATTGAGTCTAATGAATCCTTCTGCATCTTTTTGGTTATATACTTCATCTTCTTCAAAAGTTGAGTGTTCTTCAGAGTAAAGAGACATGTCAGACTCTCGTCCCACAACTTCTACATTACCTTTGTAAAGTTTTAACTTTACATTTCCTTGAACATATTTTTGCGTAGTATCAATCGCTGCTTGAAGCATTTCACGCTCAGGTGAGAACCAAAAACCATTGTAGATAAGTTCGGAGTATTTAGCAATCATTCCATCTTTCATATGTGCTTCTTCTCTATCAAGAGTGATTGACTCTATCGCACGGTGCGCTTTTAACATAATAGTTCCACCCGGTGTTTCATAACATCCACGTGCTTTCATTCCCACAAAACGGTTTTCTACGATATCAATTCTTCCAATACCATGTTTGTTTCCATATGCATTAAGTGTTCTTAGTATTGTTGCAGGTGACATCTCTTCACCATTGATTGAAACTGGGTCTCCATTTTTGTAGCCTATAGTAATGTACTCTTTTTCATCTGGTGCATTTTCTATAGAATTACTCCATAGCCACATAGACTCTTCAGGTTCATTCATAGGATCTTCTAAGTGAAGACCTTCATAAGAGATATGAAGAAGGTTCGCATCCATCGAGTAAGGACTAACCGTAGGGTTTCCGTCTGCGTCAACGTGTTTTTGGTCAATGTTGATTCCATGTTCTCTTGCATACGCTAAAAGTTTTTCACGTGAGTTTAAATCCCACTCTCTCCATGGTGCGATAACTGTGATGTCTGGATTGAGTCCAAGATAGCCAAGTTCAAATCGTACTTGATCGTTTCCTTTTCCTGTTGCACCATGACTTACTGCATCTGCACCCATTTTGTTTGCAATTTCAATCTGTTTTTTAGCAATAAGTGGACGTGCTATAGATGTACCAAGAAGGTATTCTCCCTCATAAATAGCGTTTGCTCTAAACATAGGGAAAACATAATCTTTTACAAACTCTTCTTGAATGTCAAGAATAAAAATATTTTCAGGTTTAATACCGTTATCAAGTGCTTTTTGACGAGCTGGCTCTACATCTTCACCTTGACCTAAGTCTGCTGTGAAAGTAATAACTTCAGCCTTGTACTCATCTTGTAGCCATTTTAAAATAATACTAGTATCGAGTCCACCAGAATAGGCAAGAACTACTTTTTTTACATTTTTTTGCATATAGAAAACCTTTTAATATAGAAATAGTTATCGCGATTTTACTATAGAATTTATTAAGATATGGTTAGGTATGTGTGATTAAGTGAAAGTCTAAAGAAAGAAAGAGAAGAGATTGAGGGTAAAGACCTTACCCTCTCGAGTCGAATAGCACTCCACTCACTTCTTGCATTTTTGGTAAAAAATCTTGTGCCTGTTCAGCAGGAAAACGTCTAATCATCTTATTTGTTTCTGATTCAATTACAGATACGAAAAATACATCTTGAGAATCCACTCCAAATTTTAGATTAGTATTCATTGGTTGCAAGGCTTTGTTGAGTTGATCAACCAAATCTTTTACTTGCTCTTTAGAGTTTATCTTAGTATCTGTATTCATAGACTCTTTTTGAATCTCTTTGACAACATCTTGTTGTTTTGGTTGCTGTACCTGTTGTTCAACACCTTGAGCAGCTCTTCCTTGAACTTCTGCAGTACCTACTTGTGATTGTTGCTGTCTTGCAACATTTGCTATGCCATCCATGACGTACTCCTTATATAAGAATATAATTATTGCACAGAACATCGACATAACAAATAAAAACTTTAATAAATTTTGCAAAAAAAAGAAAATTTTCAGTGTATCTCTATTTTTTATGATAATCTTGCATTTATGAAAGCATATATAGAGTTACTCCAATCAAACAGTGTACTAAGACGATTATCCACTATACAGCTCATCGCGTATTTTGGTGCTTGGTTTTCAAATGTCGCAATATACACACTTCTATTAGAAATGAATGTAACTCCGGCAGTGGTTGCATTTGTAGCTATGCTACATTTTTTGGCAGGTGTCGTTCAAGCACCTTTTTCTGGAACTATTATAGACAGTGTTAAACCAAAAAAATTGATGCTGATACTTATAGGCGTTGAGATTTTTTCCACTCTTTTTTTAGTATTTGTAAATCAAGTCACAGACTTATGGTTTCTCTATGTGTTGATTTTTTTAAAAATGGCAGCAGCCTCTTTTTACTTTACAACTGAGATGTCGCTACTTCCAAAAATTCTTGATGGGGATAAGCTTCAAAAAGCTAATGAGCTCCACTCTATTATATGGTCATTTTCTTATACCTTGGGGATGGCTCTGAGCGGATTTTTTGTTTACTATTTTGGTATAAAAGTAGCCTTTATACTTGATGCCTGCATGTTTGTTGTAGGTTTTGTTATGCTGTATGATCTTAAATTAGAACTCGATGTGATAAAAAGTGATGAAAATTTACTACATATGATGAGAGACACGTTCTCTTACCTCAAAAGAAATCCACTTGCTATTCACCTCATGGTAATGCACGCATTTGTAGGACTAACAGCATTTGATGCGCTTGTTGCTTTGATGGTAGATCAGTACTATACAAGTATTATAGCCACGTCTTTAGCACTTGGTCTTTTACATAGTGCACGTGCTGTTGGTTTAGTGATTGGTCCAATGGTTTTAAGTAAGTATTTAAATAATAAGTTTTTAGTTTATGTTTTAATGGCTCAAGCATTTGCTGTAGTACTTTGGGCATGGATGATGCATGACTTTTATCTCTCTTTGGTGGCGAGTGTCATAGTAGGGTTTTTTACAACTACACTCTGGTCGTACACTTACACACTTTTGCAAAAAAATATAGAAGCGAAATATTATGGACGTATCGTCGCTTATAATGATATGCTCTTTTTAAGTTCTGCGGCGTTTACATCTTTTATGATTGGATTTTTAGCTACACATGATTTTTCTTTAGAAGAGGTTGCATTGGTAATCGCGTTTGGTTTTATACTCGGAGCGATCTACTTTAACTGGTTGATAAAAAATAAAAATATAAGAGAGATAAGTAAATGACTTTTGCGATTTTAGGTGGAATACTTTTAAATATTGGCGCATTTTTAACCTTTAAAGGAAAGATTTATGAAGCAGTAATTGTCTATCTTTTTGCCGATATTTGCTGGATTATAATGGCATACGAACGTGATGATTTTTGGGGAGTGGTTTCTATCGTTATAGGTGTAACCTTTGGCTTCTTGGCATTTTTGAAAATGAAGCGTGGAGATATGAAAAAAAGTATTAAAAAGGAAGAATATTGATATACAAATCAAAAGAGGGCGATTTAGATTTAAGTAAGGCGACACGACTCTATCCGGCTGTTGTTGTAGATATGCATGGCGAAGTTGCAGAGATGAGTTTAGAGTGGGAAGAGCTTTATGGTGAAAAAGTAAAGATTGTACATTATGTATTAGTATTTGACTTTACCCCTTTAAATGAAGATGTGAAAGATAGAACGACACTTGTTTTTCAAACAAAAGAAGAACTCTTGGATGAAATTGGGGAGCTTGCAAAATATTTAGATTAATCTCCCCAGAGAGTAAAAAAGTTTTTTCTCTCGCAGTCCCGGCAGCACTGAAACATCTTGTAGACATTCTTCAAATATTGATAGACATGCTTATGGTTGGGGTAATCTCAACGGCCGCGCTCGCTGCGGTAGGCTTAAGTATGCAGTTTATGATGGTGATAAATGTTTTGATGACACTTTATGTCGTCGGTGGTAATGCTCTTATCTCACGTTTTATAGGTCAAGGTAGAAAAAGACGGGCCTCAGCCCTTTTGTATGCCCTTGTCATATTTGCGATAATTTTGTCCTTTTTTGTCTCAGTTGCAGGTTACTTTGGAAGTGAGTCAATCTATGAGATGATGGGTTCTCAACCTGATGTAGTAGAGCAGGGAACTCTTTACTTTGAGATACTTTCACTTGGTTTGGTCTTGATTTTTATTGACAATCTTCTTTACAATGCGCTTTCAGCTGCAGGTGACACAAAAAGTTCTTTGTATATCAAGCTAGTTTCAGCGGCTATAAATGCGGGCTTGAATTATGTACTGATATTTGGTCATTTTGGTTTTCCAGCTTTAGGTATAGAAGGAGCTGCTTATGCAACGCTCATCTCTTATCTGTTTAATGTTATCGCATACTATGTGCTTATAAAAAAGCTCAATGCAAAACTCGATTTTTTGCCAATAGTAAGATTAAAAGATTTAATCCGTGTTTGGAAGGTAGGCTGGAGTGCAGCACTTGATCGCGGTATTTCAAGTGTGAGTTTTTTAGTTTTCGTTTCGATTATTACGGCTTATGGAACTGCGGAACTTGCAGGGTATCAAGTTGGACTGAGAATTGAAGGTATAGCATTTATGCCAGGATTTGGGTTTTCAATAGCAGCTATGGCTTTGGTTGGTCAAAATATAGGTGCAAAACAGTTTGATAAAGCTTACAATATGGGTGTCATTAGTGGAAGAATAGCGTATGTTTTTATGGGAAGTGTAGGGGTCGTTCTCATCTTTATCCCAGAGTATTTGGTTAGCTTTTTTACAAAAGATGCTTTGACGATAGCTGTGGCTTCAAAATATCTTATCCTTGTTGGCTTGGCACAAATTCCTTTGGCAATTATGTTTGTTTATTCAGCGGCATTACGTGGAGCAGGAGCCACAAAGACTACACTTTATATAAATGTCGGTTCTTTGTGGTTTTTACGTGTAACACCATCTTATATAGCTTATGAGATGGGTTATGGCATCATCGCTATTTTTATTATAATGAATGTAGAAACACTCATAAAAGGAATCATCTACTGGTATATTTACCAAAGAAGAAATTGGTTACATACTAAGGTGTAGCGTGATTACCAACAGTTTCTGGAATAGTATTTCCACTTGCTTGTAATTCAAGAGCTTCAGGGTGTTTTTTATAGTGTTCTCTTAAGATAAAAGCAAGTTGCATTTTTGTCGAAGCATCGATTCTTCCCTCTATACTTATAGCATCAGCCAACTCTCTTACAAGTTCGTCTTGTGGAGCGGGAACCTTATCTGCCCACGAAAAGAGAAGAGCCTTATCTATGTTTGCGGGAAGTGAGCCCATAATCCCCAAGTCATTTTGATTGTGGATAAGAAGTCCTGATGTCGTTCCACGGTCAAGAGTCAAGACTTGAAAAAGGTAGAGGGTATGGTATCTCAACTGTTGAGATATCTCCTTGGAAGAACAAGAGAGCCTAGTGTTAAGGGCAGAGGTAATGATCTTTATATATGTGTCAATGACACTTTCGCCAAATTTTTTCGCAAAGTTAAAATCTTGTGCTTTATCACCTGTTCTAAAATTTTCAAGATAAAAATGAGAGACTCCCCTGTGACGTCCAAGTGCAGGAATTTCAAAATATTTATCACCCTGTTGCGTTCCTTCTTCGTAGTTCTTTCCGGTCACTTTCTGGAGTATTTTATCAAAAGTCAATTTGTCTTCTTCGTTGAATATACTTGGATTTAAGTCAGCCATCAAACGCCAGTATGAAGAACCATCACGAAGCTCTGTTAAACTGATGTGAATATGAATAGAAGGCACATGAGGATTTTTTGGATGGATTATTGTAGAGAGTGCAGAAGCAGATTGTAAATTTTTTTTGGGCATATCATCATAATGAACTTGAGATATATTTACACTTGCAGCATTAAAAATTTTCTCATCCCGAGCTTCAAACCTGCTTCCTCCACCGTGAATACCTTCATCTCTGAGCCAAGTGATTTCTTCAAAGTTCTTATTTTCACCTAGTGACATAGAAAGGTCGTTTAACTTGCTTACGAATCTATCTTGTAAACCTTTCACCAGTTCATAGGCTTGAATGGCATCCTTAGATTGTGCCGTAATCATATTCATTTTAAACTCCATTCACACATTTTCCTTATTCTAGCAGAAAATTGCTTTTATAGCGAATGGAGAGAATATGTAGACTATCTTTTAGAACCGCCACCTCTTCCTTGAGAACCCTTGAACATATTTTGAGAAGCAGAACCGCTTTTCTTCATATAACCATTTTGGTATGAATTTTTATATTGGTTCGCACTTTTTGAACCATCTTTATATTGATTCTTGTACTGGTTTTTATACTGATTTGCTTGTCCAGAACCGTCTTTTAGTTGTGTCTTCTTTTGCATTTGTTGCATTTTCATTTCGTGTGTGGCAATGCCATCCTGTGCAAAAATCACACCTGCTAATAAAACTAAGCCTAATACTACTTTTTTCATAATGAACTCCTTGATTAAGTTGTCAAATTATAATACCTGACTGTTAGTGAAATGTAAGCTAGGAGATAATTTAGCTAAGTTGGGTTAAAATCACAGTATGAATAAACAAGAGTACATAAACGCCATCGAACAATTAAATCTTTATGCGAAACATTATTATGTTTTAGACGACCCACTAACTACGGATGAGGTCTATGATAAACTTTATCATGAAGTTGTAGAGTATGAGGAGCAAAATCCAACTGAAGTTTTGGATAGTTCTCCCACTCAAAGAGTTGGTGATATCATCAGTGAGGGCTTTACAAAAGAAGCGCACCTCTCAAGAATGTGGTCACTCGAGGACATATTTGATAGTGAGGGACTAGAAAAGTGGCTTACTAAAACTTATAAACTTGACAAAAACATCACTTTTTACTGTGAACCAAAATATGATGGTGCTTCTTTGAACCTTATTTATGAAAATGGAAAACTCATGAAAGGTATTACACGTGGAGATGGAACTGTTGGTGAGCTTATTACGCAAAATGTAAAAACTATTCAGTCCATTCCTTTAGAGATAGAGCATTTAGGAAGAATTGAGATTCGTGGTGAAGTTGTGATATTTAAAGATGAGTTTGAGAAGATTAATCAGTCACGTTTAAGTGCAGGAGAAGCTCTTTTTGCAAACCCAAGAAACGCTGCGGCGGGAAGTCTTCGTCAACTTGACTCGAGTATAACTGCATCGAGAAATTTAGTCTTTTTACCTTATGGTGTAGGTGAAGACACTTTAGAGCACAAGCTCTTACATAAAAAGATGGAGTACATTTATGAACTTGGGTTTAGAAAACCACCAGAAAGAGCGGTTTGTAGCGATTTTAAAGAGATAGAGTCCATTTATAAACAGATGGTCAAGGATAGAGATCACTACACTATGATGCTTGATGGTATGGTCATAAAAGTAGACGAGATAGCATCTCAGATAGATATGGGGTACACAGTAAAAGTGCCACGTTTTTCAGTCGCTTACAAGTTCCCAGCAGTTGAGAAGATAACTAGGGTGAAAGAGATAGTTCTTCAGGTTGGACGTAGTGGAGCAGTGACTCCTGTAGCTATAGTTGAACCCACTGACATTGATGGTGTTGTGGTTGAGCGCGCTACACTACATAATTTTGATGAGATAGAGCGAAAAGATATCAGGCTACAAGACAAAGTTATAATTTTGCGAAGTGGTGACGTAATACCGAAAATCATCAAGGTTTTAACGCATGAACGGAGTGGTGAAGAGGTCGTATATGAGAGACCTACACAATGTCCCGTTTGTAAAGGTGAGCTTTTAGATGAGGGCGTGCTTCTCAAATGTCAAAACTTAAAATGTGACGCGAGAGTAGTAAACTCAATCATGTATTTTGCATCAAAACCATGTTTAAATATAGACGGACTAGGTGTTAAAATTGTTGAAGCTTTATTTGTCAGTGGACTTGTAAAGAGTGTACTTGATCTTTTTGACTTGAGTCTCGAAAAACTTCTCGAACTTGAGGGTTTTAAAGAGAAAAAATCGCAGAACCTTTTGAATGCTATAGAAAATGCAAAAGGGAGTGACTACTGGCGTTTTATCAACTCTCTTGGTATAGAACATATTGGTGAAGTAGCCTCAAAGACACTTGCAGAGCAGTTTGGTTTTGACTTTGTAAATGCGACAAAAGAACAACTTGTGGAGTGCGATGGCATAGGTGAAGAGATGGCTGAATCTGTATTGGAGTTTGTGAGAGTAAATAGAGAGACAATAATCAAACTTCATGAGGCACTTGAGCCAAAAGAACCCATAAAACGTGAAGAAGCAAAAGAGAACCCTTTTAAAGGTAAGACTGTAGTTTTAACAGGGACTATGAGTGAAAGCCGTGGGGCGATTAAAGAGATGCTTGAAACATTAGGCGCCAAAGTGAGTGGAAGTGTAAGTAAAAAAACTGACTTTTTAATTTATGGCGAAGATGCCGGAAGTAAGTATGATAAAGCGGTGAGCCTTGGTGTTAGTGTTTTGAGTGAGAATGAGATGAAAGAGAAAATCCTATAAACTAAGCAAACAGTAATTCTATCTTATAGGTAGTCTCGCTGATAAATTAGAAGATATATTCTTATAAAAGAAGAGGAATCACAATGGTTTTAGCTGGTGATATAGGTGGAACAAAAACAAACTTGGCTCTGTATGAATACAAAGAGGGTGTCTTAAAACTCCAAGCACAGCATCAGTTTATTTCACAAGATTATTTGTATTTTAAGGATGTGATTGCAGAATTTATGGCACATTGTGGTGCTAGAGAGATAGAAGCAGTTTGTTTAGGAATTGCCGGACCTGTTGTCAATGGAATTTGTCGTACAACAAACCTCCCTTGGGTCATAGATGCAAAAGAGATAGAAAAAGAGTGTAAAACTACAAAGGTAAAACTTTTAAATGACCTTGAAGCTACAGCCTATGGAATGCTCTATCTTGAAGATAATGAGTTCGTACATGTCAATAAAAATGCAAAAGCAACGCAGGGAAATCGTGCTGTAATTGCAGCAGGTACTGGTCTTGGTGAAGCTATACTTTTTTATGATGGCAAAAATTATCATCCAATAGGTTCAGAGGGTGGACATTGTGATTTCGCACCGCAAAATTCTCTAGAAGATGAGCTTCTTGTATGGTTACGAAAATGTTACCCCTCTCACGTGAGTGTAGAGCGACTTGTCTCGGGAAGAGGCATCTATACAATTTATGAGTTTTTAAAAGAAAAATATTTATACGATGAGCCACAAGCGATGCTTCATGCGAGTGAAGATGAGGATAAAAACGCCATAATTACAGAGTGCGCTTTAGCGAAAAAAAATCAACTATGTCTTGAGACAATGAGGATTTTTGTAGACATTTATGGTGCAGAAGCAGGGAACCTTGCTTTAAAGTCTCTTTCACTGGGTGGTGTATATATAGGAGGTGGAATCGCACCAAAGATACTCCCTTTCTTAGTTGATGGAACTTTTCTTAATGCTTTCATAAGTAAAGGACGTTTTAAAGGGATGCTAGAGAAAATGGAGATAAAAGTCTCACTAAATCAAGAGACAGCACTGCTAGGAGCTGCTCACTTTACAGCTGACAAACTTTTATAGTCTAAAATATTTTTTAAGATATATGATAATAAAATTTAATATAATGGTTTTATTCTGATTAGGAGATTTTATGAAAGACAAAATTAAAAAGTATCTCAATATTTATGTAGTAGTAGGTTTTATAGGTTTCGTTTCCTTTTTGTATATGCTCTCTTTCGCATTTGTTATAAATGATGTGGCAAGCGGTTCAAGTGCTCAGATGAAACGTGACAAGATGGCAGATTTAAGAGAGGCTCAAGAGTAGGAGTCTTAGTACACTTTAATACTGTATAGGTATAATCACACTCTTAAAAATAAGAGGAGTTGTCTATGCCGTTGTCACGTTTAAATGTAGAACAGTATGCCGCGGCAACTTCTCAAGATAAACAAAACCTCATTATCGCTTCTGCAGGAACAGGAAAGACTTCTACGATTGTCGGTAGAATAGGGCACCTACTTGGTAATGGTATCTTGCCAAATGAAATTCTTCTTCTTACATTTACAAACAAAGCAGCAGCCGAAATGGTAGCTCGTGTGGCAGAATATTTCGGTAAAGATGTAGCTTCAAAGATAGATGCGGGAACTTTTCATGCGGTAAGTTATAGATGGCTCAAAAAACGTGACAAAAGAGTAGTACTTAAGCAGCAACGCGAACTTAAAACACTTTTTCGTTCTGTTTTTGAAAAACGTTCTTTTGGGCATATAAATGCGGAGATAACACCTTATGGTGGAAACTATCTTTATGACCTTTACTCTTTTTATCAAAACACAGAACTTAATAACAACTTTGAAGATTGGGTAAAAGAGAAGTATGAAGAGCATGAGAGTTTCGCTCTTATCTATGCTGATGTAGTTGATGAGTTTGAGCAGCTCAAAAAAGAGTATGGTTTTGTAAATTTTAATGATCTCTTATTAAACTTTCGGGAGATGTGTAAATCTGAAGAACTAGGCTATAAAGAGGTCCTTGTGGATGAGTATCAAGATACGAATGCGCTTCAAGGAACTATAATAGATGCGATGAAACCACCATCTATCTTTTGTGTAGGGGATTACGACCAGAGTATCTATGCTTTTAATGGTGCAGATATAGGAATTATTGGCTCATTCACGAAGAAGTTTCCCGAGGCAAAAGTACATACTCTGACAAAAAATTACCGTTCTTCTCGTCCTATACTCTCTCTTGCCACAAAAGTTATAGAGCATAATGAACGTATCTATCCTAAGCAACTCGAAGTAACAAGAGTTGATGAGGCAAAAGCACCTTCACTATTAGCATTTGACGAGCTTTTTGATCAGTACCACCAAATAGCGGCAATGATACGAAACTCACAAACTCCACGTGAAGATATAGCTGTCATTTTTCGAAATAACTCTTCTGCTGATGGAATAGAAGTAGGGCTACGTGAACTTGATATTGCGTGTAAACGTAAGGGTGGAACTTCATTTTTTGACTCACGTGAAGTAAAAGCGGTTCTTGATTTATATACACTACTCGTAAATGAGTCCGACATGATGGCGTTTATACATCTTTTTGAGTTTGCTAGAGGCATTGGTTCAGCAATGGCAAAAGAGCTCTATATCGCCCTAAAAGCTCTTGGTCAAGGAAGTATGTTTTATGGTCTTTATGCTCCCGATGAGTCGATGAAAAATCCTTTCGAGAAGCGTAAGCTCAATCATCAGCTTGGTCTTTTTGATGACTTCATAGAGCTTGGTGCGGTCGGAAAGTATGCTAAGCTTGGTTTTGAGGCGAAGTTTATGAAAAACCCTATCCTTAAACATCCAAAACTTACAAAAGATTCTGCTACATTTTTGCATAACTTTTATCTTCTTTTTCGTGATTTAAAAGGGGTGAAGCGACCTCAAACAGTAGTAGACAAGATTACAAAATCCGAACTCTTTAAATATATTGCAGATGTTCTGGCAACAAAGAGAGCTCAACTCAAAGACGGAAGTATAGATGAGAAGCAAAAGACAGAAGCCCTCACTCGTATAGAGCGAAAAAATGTTCTTCTTAAAGAACTTTGCAAACCTTACACAGAACATGAGCGTTTTTTAAACGCCATGATACTTGGCTCTTCGGATTTAACTCAGGGAGAAGGTGTAAATCTTTTAAGTGTTCATGCAAGTAAAGGACTAGAGTATAAAGAGGTCTATGTAGTAGATTTAATGGATGGCCGTTTTCCAAACCGTAAATTAATGCAACGTGGTGGAAGTTTAGATGAAGAGAGACGTCTTTTTTATGTAGCTGTTACACGTGCTAAAGATATTTTGTATCTCAGTTTTGCAAAATATGATAAGATAAAAAAACAGAATTTTATGCCTTCGCAGTTTTTGTATGAGGCTGGATTAGTACCTAAAGATGAAGCCTATAGAGCTATGGTCATGAAAGAAGCAGATAAAGAAGAAGCGTAAGTTATTTAAATTTTGAAAGTTCTAATAAATAAGGATTAAAGTTAAACTTGTATTTCTTTATTACCTTTTTGTTAAGGTATGGTTTGGTCGAAGCACCGATGTATAGGGAACCAAGTATTCCAAAGTCTAAATACGAGGGTTCGTAAGAAAAACTTACAATTTTGTTCGCATTCGCCCAATTACTAATACGTAGTAGTTCCTCTTGGGAGTGATGTAAAACGATAATCCCATCGGGATAGTTTTCTATGGAGTGAAACTCTTGTATATAGACTTTTACAGTTTTATTCATAAGTTTTTCTTTATAGTTTGATTCTATAGCGGTTTTAAACTCTTTAGCCCGATTCATATCTTTTTCTTGCGCAATGATATAGATATGGAGATATTGCGAGTCTTTTTTTATATCTTCGCTTAGCATAAGCATTTTTGGAAAAAGTTTTGCTTCAAGCTCTATAATAGTAGATTTATAGTGGTTTGCAAATACTTGTAATTGTACTAATAAAAGAGAAACTAAGAGCTTTTTTATCATTTAAATTTCCACTCTGCACCGAGCCAAAATGTGCGACCGTTACGCTCTAAGTCATTAAGATATGTTCCAGATGTTGTCCCGTTTCCCATAGGAGCTGAGTAGATGATATCTTGGTTAAATATATTTTTAACACTCGCTTGAACAATGAAATCCCTATAGGTATAAGTCAATGTTTGGTCAATACTTGTATACGCTTTTAAAGGATCTCTAAAATCACTTTCTTCACGTTTTCTTTCTCCAACATACCTTACTTTAGTACCTGTATGCCAGTCTCTATTTATCTGATAAGATAGCATAGCATTTGCAAGGTGATTTGCTACAAGTGGTGTTTGTACATTGTTCTTATCTTCACTATGAATATAACTGTAATTTGCCTGGAGTGTAAACAAGTCATAGATGGGTGTTTTAAACTCTAACTCTGCTCCATAGGAGGTACTGTTAAGACCATTTCTGAGTTTAAATTCAGAGTTTCTATAGATGAAGTTTTGCATCTGTGAGTAGAAAAAATTTATATTTACCCAGTTGTCAAAACTATTTTGATAGTTGTAGGCAAACTCTAGTGTATCTATTGTTTCTGAGTTTAGCTTTTCATCAGCTATAAAAGGTCTCTCTGTCCCATAAGTCTCTATAAATGTAGGTACGCGAAATGAGTTTTGATACATAATTTTATAGCTTTGTCGCTCATCATACGCATATAAAAGTGATAGTTTTGGTGAAAATGCAGAATCTACATCACTATAGTTATCATACCTGAGACCAATATTTGCAATCCATTTTTGAGAAAAACTAATGATATCACTTAGGTAAAAAGCATAGTGTGTACGTTTTATCTTGTCTTGAAGTCCCCCACCATCAAATGAGATAGTAGTCTCTTCTGAGATAGAAATGTTGTTTTCTTTATATGTCGTACCATCTGCTCTGGTTTGGGATAGATATGTTCCAAGTAAAATGTTGTGTTTAGCATAGCTATAGTTTAATGAAAGGTCTGTATAGAGACTCTCTTCTTTGTAGTTTCCATCTCCAATTTTATCAAAGAAAGGACTAAACTCTGAGTAAGGGACAATTCTAGACTGACCAATGATACTATACTCTTTGTATCCAAGTTTCAAGTCTAAACATAATTCGTTTGTAAGCTTGAGTCCGTACTTTAGTTCGTTAACCCAAGAAGTATGCACTATATTTTTGGGATCTTGTACAATTGGCCATGCACCGTAACCAAAGTGGTTTTGCATATCAAGTTCAATATATTTACTGACAAGTGAGATGTCTTTATAGAGTTCTACATTTATACCTAAAGCTTGAGAAGTAAAATCTTCATAAGAAGTAAAGGGTCCTTTACTCGGTAGTAAAGAGTAGTTATCATACTCTTTAGAATTCTCATTCAGTTCATAAGAACCATTGAGTGCAATTTTTATATCCTCACTGTTTATATGTTGTGTAAAACCTACATTTTGAGAACCTTCAGAACTAGCTCTGAGGAACACAACTCCTTTTTTATGAGTGGAAGCCTTTGTTATTACATTTATAAGTCCTATATGTGCAAATGAACCATATAATGCTGAAGCAGGTCCACGAATAACTTCAATACGCTCTATATTTTCAATAGGCATATTAAGATAAAAGTTATTTGTACCGCTGAGTTCAGCATTGATACTAATGCCGTCAACCATAAACTTTAACTTATCAGTTACAAGAGACTTGTTCCCACGCATATTTATCTGCTTTGCACCTGCAATTCCCATGGACACCTCTATACCAGGTACAGTTTCTAGTGCTTCGTAAACATTTGTAACACCTAGTTTTTTGAGTTCATCAGCATGGAGTACCGACACGACTGCCGGTGTTTTATTTATATTTAGTTTTGTTTTCGTACTTATCTCAGAAGCAATGTTGAGGTCATCTTGTAGATTAAGTATATCCTCATTAGCAAGCAGTAGTGTACTTAAGGTAAGTAGTGTTATTAGTTTCATTTCTTTTCCTGAGAATCTTCTTGGTTTAAATGTGGGTTTTGTTTAATTGTGAAACAGCAGCCATTTTTTGTATTAAATACATCTAGATTCCCATGCATTTTTGACTCGATAATATTTTTTGCAATATAAAGACCTATACCCGTTCCTGAAGATGCAAACTTCGTAGTAAAGTAGGGGTCGAAGATAGAGTGCATAATATCCTCCTGTATCCCACCACCGTTATCACAAAAACTTACAGTTGTAACTGCGTTTTTTTGTGATACCTTAATCTCTATCTGTCCCATAAAATTATCAAAGTTTTTTTGTAAAGACTTGATTGCATCTTTAGAGTTATTTATAAGTATAAAAACTACCTGTTTAAACTCATTTTCTACACCATAGAGCTCTACTTTTCCTTCTGATGAAATTGTCAGCTTGATTTTGTTGTTTTCAAGTTGCGCAGCTAAAATGTCGTAGACAGTTTCTATAGTTTTTTTAGGGTCAAAGTATACAACTTTTCTTTCAGGGTTTAGGAAGTCTCTAAAGTCATCTATCGTGTTGGACATATAATTGATGTTTTTAGAGATAATTTGCATCTTTTCTTTAAAGTTCTCATCATTTGTCAGACCTAAATCATGTTCCATTTCAAGGTTGGCGCATGAGAGACCGATTATGTTAAGAGGTTGCCTCCATTGATGCGCAATAGACTCAAGCATTTCGCCCATAGCGGCTTGACGAGATTGATGAACAATCATTTTCTCTTGAGAACGAAGTTTTTGAACTTTTTCCTCTACTTGTATTTCTAGGTTTGTGTTAAAACGCTCAAGCTTGAGTAGATACGAAGAGATGTTCGTTATCATCTCATTTGCGGTTTGTGTGATGGTCTGTATCTCAGTAGTTTTACTGTCTGTCTTTATAGAAGAAATATGATTAGTTGTAGAGTAGTTATGAAAAGCATCTGCTATAGTTTTTAGTGCATTTAACTCTTTTTTCATAGAAATATAGAAAATAAAAAATATAAAGAGTGAAAATAGAAATATAAATAAGAGTACTTTGTTGATTTTTTGACACAGGAAACTTAGATGTTCGTAAGAGTGGACTATGCTTATAGTAGTAATCTCTTTTGAGTCAAAAGGATCTACAATCTTTGTTACATATGTATGAGACTCTGTATTGTTTTTATTTTTCTTTATCAATACCTTATGAATTTTTTTTGAGTTTATTTCAACTTTAATAATGTTGGTCTCTTTTAAAATTGTTTGGAGTATCTGTTCTACTTCTTGGATTTGATTGAAAGAGAGGTTAAGCGCTATTGTTGGCTTAAGGGTGTTGACCATAAGCTGTACTTTCTCATGCTCTGTACTTTTGAGGATATCTTTCATATAGAAAGTTCCAAAAAAGTAAAATGGGATTACTAATACACAAAATGTCACCCAGTAAAAAAAGGTAAATTTACTCGTAAGCGTATTGTACAAGAAGCCTAAGCCTCTTCTCTTAACTTTCTAGTCTCTAAAAAGTAAGAATGCCCTAGATAGATTACATAAAAAACTGCTGCAAAAAAGATTACAAACGGTATAAGAGATATGAGATAGAGGGCGAGTGTTTTTAAACGTAGAGTGCTTGCGTGAAAAAACTTTATCTTTACTGCCTCGTCTTTGCTACAGATAGTTGAACTGATATCATAAGTCAACATTTTATGAAAAAAGTAGTAGAGTGGAAAGTTGAATGCAATAACATTGATAAGCGGTATAAAATAAAGTGGGAGAAAGATTATAAACATAAGTAGCATAATAACAATCCATTTTAGAGTGAGAAATAGAAACTCAAAGATATTTGAGTGTCCTATCATCTCCACATCATTATAGTGTCGTTTTTGCAGTTCCTTAAGGATTGTAGGAGTTAAAAATCCGATGATAATGAGTGCTACAAATATAGAGAAATAGAGGGTTAAAAATGTTCCAACTGTATATACAAGAAAGGTTGCTATCCATGATGTGATGGCATGACTCATGAGAAACTGTATAAGAGCTGTGCCCTCAAGCGTAGCTTGAAATGTATCGGTATTTGGCACACCATTTACGACAGAAGTTTGAGAGGACTCAACACTCATGGTTCCAAGTGATTCAAGGCCAATCCCAGCAACAACGAAAAAAAGTACATAAAGAATTACCATGCTGAGTATAAAAGGCAGAAGTGAATACTTCAACATTTTTGAGGTAAAAAGGTCTTTAATACTAAGAGCTAAGATATTGTTTTCACTATTCATCTAAATATTTTCCTCTATGAGTTTAAATGATTTTTGCATATCTACGTCTGACATTTTTCCAGACTTGTAAAAAAGTAGACGACCATCTTTTGTAAAGATGAGAATGTTTGAAGCATCATCTGCTAGCTCCCACTCTTTTACTAAAATACTGGACTTGTCTTTTACATAGAGAGTATTTGGGAATTCTTTTTGTTTAGATTTAAGGATGCCTTCGATTACAAAGTTTGGCTTCCACGTAGCTGCAAGGTTTATAATAGCTATACTTGAGAAGTCACCTTGCTCAGAGTAGTTCTTCTTTTTAAGAGCAGCTGAGTAGTGTTCATTTACATCTTTTTCATCAGGGTCAACATAAAACATAACATAGACACGCTCTTTAAGCATTGAAGAGTTCCATTCACTTGCATCTTTTACAAGACCGCCATTTTCACCTGTGATTGTAATGTTTTTTGGTTGTTCTCCAAGAGTTAGGGCATGGAGATTGAAGCTGATAAGTAGTACTAAGCTTAAGCATTTTAGTTTCATAGTTTACTCCAGAGTTTAGTATTGAGTTTAAGTTCTTCAACAATGCCAATGGCAAGGTGAAGTGTTTGTGTATACTCCATTGCTATTTTATACTTTAAAAGTGAATGAAACACCGATGGTTCAAACAAGTCTTTGTTGTAGGCGATGGCAAGATTTATATTTTTGTTTGTAAAAGAGACAAATAAATCTTGTCCTGTACGTTTTTTGTATAAAAGAAGTTTTTTCATGAGTGAATGACTAAGTATGTATCTCGACTCGATTTGGTCAGATGAGTAAACTACGAATTCTCTTTCAAACTCAGGGTCATCCATCTTCACAAGTTCTCCTCGAGTCATATTATTTGATTGAAGCCAAGAACCTATGAGGTCACCAAATGCACTCTGTGCAGTGTCTGGAAGAACTATAGTTGTACCGTGAAAATTTTTATTAAACTCTGAGACTATAAAAAGTCCCTGAAAGATGGTACTCCAAGTTGTTCTTCCTTTGGAGTCTTTGTGTTTTTTCTCAGCGTGAAAGTCAGAAAACTGCATCTTTATGCCATCTATCTTTCCACTGACATAGTCATTACCACTCACTCTATCTACTTGTGAATTAAAAAGTTTTGAACGGCTAAAGTGAAGAGGATCTACATGCATGTGGGAGATATAGCTGAGATTTTCATCCATTGCAGTGATGAGTGGAGATATCACTTTTTCTTTAAACTGAGACCTGTAATCTTTGATGAGAAACTTATATATAAATCCACCGACTCCAACATAAGCAAATGCGGCAAATATAATCATGTCAAGATTTGCATAGGTACCAAAAAGAGAGATGCTAATGAGAAGTACAAAAATAGTATAAATTACACCAACAATCAAGACACGATGCTTAAGCTGTGTTCTCTCTTTCTCTAGTTCTTGTATAACTGGATAAAGTGTTTTATAGTAAAAGTCTGTGAGTTCACTTGCATTTTTCATATTTTTGCTTAACTAAAAAGCTCTTTGACATTGATGTTTTTTCTTTCAGTTTCATGTATTTCAAAGACTTGCTTTCTTTGATAATTCATAGCTTGCGCCATAAAGTTTGTAGGTATCATCTCTATGGCATTGTTATAATCTGTCACAGCTTGATTGTAGGCACGACGTGCGGCTGATATCTGTTCTTCCACCTCACTAAGTGAACGTTGTAGATGCATAACATTTTCATTTGCTTTAAGTTCTGGATAGTTCTCAACAGCAATCATGATAGAGCCAAGAGCAGAGCTGACTTTTGCATCGAGAGCTATTTTTTGCTCATCTGAGATATTTGGTTTGTTTGCCTCTGCACGTAGTTTTGTTACCTCTTCTAGAGTAGATTTTTCATGTTCCATATATTTGCTTACAGAAGCGACTAGGTTTGGTATAAGATCGTAGCGCTTTTTCAGTTGTGTGTCTACACTAGCAAAAATATTTTCAACTTGATTTTTCTTTGAGACAAGGGAGTTGTACATAAGTATTAAAACGATTACTACTACGATGAGTATGATGAGAGGCGTTGACATGAGAATGTCCTTTAAGAATAAAGATTAGTGTAGAGTTATTTTAGCTAGTTATTCTTTAGAGATGCTTTTTGCGGCACAAAAAGCACTTGCCCAAGCCCATGCAAAGTTATAGCCACCGCGATGACCGACAACGTCAAGTACTTCACCTATAAAGTAGAGGTTTTTCTGTTTCTTAGATTCCATAGTTTTTTGGTTTATCTCATCAGTGTCTATACCACCACCACTTACTTCCGCATGACGAAACCCATGTGTATCACTTACTTCAAAACGCCAGTTTAAGAGAGTGTTTGCTACTTTTTTTGTGAGTTTTGTATGAATGGCATCCCCTTTTATAGAGCTGTCGATCTTTAAGTGTTCAAGCAAGTTAGTAGCAATTTTAATAGGGATAAGACCAATTAAGATGTCAAGAATCCTAAACTCAGGCATACTCTTTGCCACTGAGAGTATATGTGCTGAGAGGCTTTGTGCATTAAAACTTGGTAGGAGGTTGAGTGAAACAGTCACGGCTTCATAGTTAAGAAGTGCTTGACTTGCTCGTGAAGAGATGTCTAAGATACTAAAGCCTGAAACACCGTACTTTGTAAATAGAATATCGCCCTTGGCACTTGAGTCTGTTTTGTGGTTGATAAGGAGTGTTACCTCTCCATCGACCTTTGCTCCTGCCATTTTATGTGCGACACTTGCGTCAAGATGAAGTTGTACAAGTGAAGGGTAGGTAGGTAAAACAGTATGTCCAAACTCTTGTGCAAATTTTTGTCCATCTGCATTTCCACCAAGATGTGAAGCAGCCTCACTTCCTGTAGCAACTATGACGGAAGTATATTTTGCAAATAGTTCTTTGATGTTTTCTACTTTAGAATCAAGAAAAAAATGTACGCCTAAACTTTTTGCATAATCCTCTAAAAGATGGGCAACGCTTTTTGCTTCATTACTCAACGGATAACATCTTCCATCCTCTTTTTTATCGAGAAGAAGTCCTATAGAGTTTATAAACTTTTCAAATTCGTAAAATCCAAACTGCTTTAAGGCATAACTGACAAAGTCGGGATTGTTACTAATGTAGTTTGCCTTACTAAATGTCATGTTTGTGATATTGCAACGACCATTTCCAGAGACTAAAATCTTCTTGGCGCATTTTGAGTTTTGCTCATAAAGATGAACTTCCAGACCTTTTTTTGCGCAAAATATCGCAGAGAGAAGCCCCGAGGCACCAGCTCCAATAATTGCAATTTTTTTAGACATTAGAGTGACACTATCTTTGCGCCGAAGCCACCTAAGTGCTGTGGTGCATCTTCAAATTTTTTCACGCTTGGATGCGCTTTGAGGAAGTTTTTTACAGCATAAGAGAGTTTCCCTGTTCCTATACCATGATAGATGATGACTTCATCCCAACCATTTATGAGTGCATTACTTAAAAAAGCATCAAGTGTGTCACACGCCTCATCTGCTCGCATACCGTGTAGGTCGCATTTTAGTCCCGCTTTCTTTTCTACATTAAGTTTTACATTTGTAAGTGGTTTTGTTGCTTTGAGTGCTTGAGTGTGACGCAGTTGACGTGTTTTAACGCGTACGCGCATACCGTCTACTTCTATAGTAGCCTCTTTCGTTCCTTTCATAGAAACGATGACACCACGCTGTGAGTGGTACTTTACACTATCGCCGACAGAGAAATTCTCAGCTTGTTTGATACCTTGAACTTCTTCTTTTGGGAGTGTTTTATTTGCTTTACTCATAGCTCTGTGAATGGCACCAGTGTCTCCGGCCTTTGCAGCACTTTTTGCTTCATTTATCGCCACTTCATAGCTACGTTTTAGAGCAGATTTTTGTTCTTCTAGTTCTTGAAAAAGTTTTTCTCTTTGCTCTTGTATAGCAAGTTCTTTACGCTTTAAATCTTCAAGTCTTTCATCCACTTTTTGATGCTTTTGTTTGAGTTCACGTTCAAGTTGAGAACCACGCTCTATAAGAAGACTAAGTTTTTCAGAGTTATCACCGTAAACCACTTTTGCTTGTGTTACAATATTGTTGTTAATACCATATCTAAGAGCAGTTTCAAAGGCATAACTCTTTCCGATAATACCATGCATAAACTCATAAGTAGGCTGACGATGCTCTTCATCATAGATAGCCGCCATGAGTTCCACATCGTCACGGTCAGCCATAAGTGCGGCTAAACGTTTATGGTGGGTAGTGACAAGCACTTTTTGTCCGCGTTTGATAAGATCGTCTAATATGACCTTAAAAAGAGCGGCAGCTTCATCTGAATCAGTTCCAAGCTCTATCTCATCTACACCTACAAGCGCAGACTTATACTCAAAAATACGAGAAAATTCTTGCATACGACCAGCAAAAGTAGAGATGTCATTTTTCACATTTTGCGGGTCGTCTATAATGGCTAAAACAGCTTTAAAACTTCCGATGTGGGACTTGTTTTCATTGAGTTTCATTGGAATGATGTATTTTGCTAAGAATGCAGAAGCCAGGATGGATTTGAGCAGCATTGTTTTTCCACCCGCATTTACACCTGTAATCATAAGGATGTTTTTAGAAAAATCAACACTGATTGGTTTGGCTTTGTGTAGGGCAGGGTGGATAAAACCATCAAGAACTATCTTTGAGTCATTTTTACTTTTAATAAGTTGCATGTTTTTACTTTTTGCGAACAAAACACGAGCCTGGTAGTTGTCAAATTTCGTAAACTCTTTGTCTATAAAATTTATAAAAGGGAGGAGATCGTATAGCTTTGTTGAGAACTCTTTTGCATATTCGTAAAAAATAGCTTCTCTTTCTTGTTCTATGAATCGAATCTGTTCTTTTGACTTTAATACGCTATCGGGGGAAACATAAAAAAAGCCACCGGTGGAACGTCCAACAACAGCACCTTTAAGCACATGGTTAAATCCACCACGTACCAAAAGACAATCTTCGTTGTTAATAAAGTGAACTTGCGTATCTACAAGATACCCTGCAAGTTTTGAGCTACTCATCATACGCTTGAGCGAAGTTGTCATATTATTACGATGTTCTTGGATTCTAGCACTTAAGCCAAAAAGTGTTTCATCTAGATTTTCTTCAAATTTCCCGTCTTTTGTAAAATATTTTTCTATTTCATTAAACTCTGTGGGTACGATGAACTTTTGCATCCATTCCCCTATGAGCCCTTCAAGTTCACGGTTTTTAAAGTAACGGAAATAACGGACAACTTTTACGATTTCGAAAATCATTTCAAAGTTTAAAACACCACGTTTTTTAAGATGTCCTCTGATATTAAAAAAGTTGTCTACTTTTGGAGGAGCTTTAAATTCGAGCTTATCTAGTGCCTGTATATAACGAAAATGAAGTTCTTGGTCACCCTCTATATATAGAGAGCCTTTACGTGAAAAAAAGCTTTTAAACTCATCGATGTGCTGCCCTAAATCGAGCTGAGTGATAAGTTTCTCTAGCTTATCGTTTTTATTCACAACTTGAGGCACTAATCATTTCACCGTAAAAAGGAGTGTTTTCACGACCGATGAAAGTGTATGTTCCTATGCTTAAGTCGTAGTTCGTAGAATTTATATCTTTGTCATCACACGTGATGGTTTTGTTTTGTTGGTATTTTATTACCACAGAGAGCATTTTCTCTCTTTGTGATGAGCTATAAGTATTAAAGGCAACCGCGCTTAGGATAAGAACTAAGAGGACACTTCCAGAGATAATCTCTTGTTGTCTATTTAAATCCAAGAAGTATTTTACTGCGAGAAATAAAAGTCCCGCGATAACTAATCCCGCTATATATGCCATTATGCGATTCCTCTAATTTGGTATGTAATATCACCCGCACCAAATCCGATGATGAGACCTTTGTCTAGTTTTTGTAAATCTTTTTCATTCTTTACGACCGTAATATGGTTGTTGGCACGTTTAATCGTATCTGCCATTGTAAGATTATAGGATTTGAATTTCTCTTTAAAGTCTATATCTCGAGGTGACTCTCCAGCTGACCATACAGGAAGAATGATAAGCTCTTGTGCTCCTTCAAAACATTGTATAAAGGCGTCAAGATTGTCTATGGTGCGAGAATATTTATGTGGCTGCCAAATTGCCGTAATTTTATCAAAACCTTTGAGCGCTGCATACTCTTTGACTGACTCAAAAGTTGCTTTTATCTCTGTAGGGTGATGTCCATAGTCGTCTATAATGACACTGTCATTTTCAAAACCAACAATATCGAAACGTTTTTTGATACCCTTGAAAGAGAGAAGATTCTCTCTTATCTCCTCTATTTCCATAGAGTCACTTGCAGCTAAAATAGCTAAAGCAGCGTCAAGTGCTATGTGCTTACCAAAGCCCCAAACATTAAAAGTTCCTAGGTCCCGAAGTTTAAAACTTGTATGAGGTTCGTCGTTGATAAGTACATACTCTATTTCGCTAATATCTTTTGACGGGTAAAGCCATTGTGCATCGATTTCATTAACAAGAGTTGAGAGAAAAGGGTCTTCTGCATTTAAAACTCTACAAGGTGCGGAGTTTATGAATTTTTTATATGTTTCATAGAAGAGTTCAAAATTGTAGTCGTAGTACTCCATATGTTCAGGCTCCGCGTTTATTACGATAGCGCAGTGCGGATTTGAGTTGATGAAACTTCCATCACTTTCATCTGCTTCAAACAGCATAACATCTGTTGATTCATCATATCTTACATTTGAGCCAAAAGATTTTGACTCTGCACCAATGATGGCTGAACCACTCATGATAGATGAGAGTATGGCGGTAGTTGTACTCTTTCCATGTGCACCGGCTACAGAATAGACTTTTCTATCATCTATAATTTTTAAAAGGGCTTCACGACGAGCGAGTACTTCTATGCCTTTTTCTTTGGCCGCTATAACTTCTGGGTTTTCTGGAGAGATGATTGCAGAGTGAACGACTAAGTCTTGATCTGTTATTGCTTCTGCTGAGTGAGGAATAGTGATTAAAATACCCATTTTAGAGAGCTTACGTGTGATAATAGTATCTTTTATGTCAGAACCGCTTACAGTATGACCTTTATAGTGCATGTACTGCGCAAGTCCTGAGATACCTATACCACCGATTCCAATAAAATGAATTTTCATCTACTAATCTCCTTGTTGCATGTTATCTAGCAAACTTTGTGCCTCTTTTGTAAAACCAGAGATGTAGAATGTTCCATTCATTTCTGTGACTTGTAAGTCTGCTATCTTGTAGAGAAAATCGTCCAAGCTTAGGTTTTCTGCAGCTGCAATCCAATGAAACTTCAGTGAAAGTGAAAATCTGTCATCATCACTTATGCCACTTAGAACTTCAAAAAGAGCAGCTGCATCATTTATTTGGCCTGCACTGTAGTGCTCCATGGCATACTCGTACAGTGCTCTTGTTGTTGCAAAATCTTGCACTTCATTTAAATCCATTTTACGATGTGATTCAAGTGTGTCTGTCAGTCTCTCAAGTGCTAAATCAAGTATGTTTGCATAAAAGTTTTGCAGTGTCTCTTCATCAAAAATCTCTTGTGCGTTTTGTTCTAAAACATACAGAGATGCAATGTCGTTTTCACTCTGGGCTTTGAGTATTTTTGCTTTGAGTTCCTCTGTACTATCCATGTAAACACTCCTTGATTCTTAGCAATACTTCTCTTGTAATTTCTTCATTTTCAACTAGAGCTATTCTGATATAGTCTATGCCTGGGTTTTCTCCCTTAGCGTCTTGACGGGCTAAATACTCGCCGGGAAGGACTTTTACATTATACTTTTGGTAAAGTTCTTGAGTAAACTCTAAAGCATTTGGAACTTTTATCCAGAGGTAAAATGTAGCATCTGGAATCTTGGTGCCTAAAATCTCTTGAGCTATCTTGAAGTTGTTTTTGTAGACTTCTCTTGAAGTTGCAACATGCTCATCCTCATCCCAAGCAGCGGCGGCTGCACTTTGAAGAGGAAGAGGCGAAGCACATCCGACATACGTTCTATACTTCATGTATTCTTGAAGTATTGTCGCGTCGCCTGCGATAAATCCAGAACGTAGACCTGGAGCAGAAGAGCGTTTTGAAATTGAGTTGATAACTAAAACGTTTTTAAAGGTAAGGTTTCCAACATGGAGTGATGCTTCTAAAAGTGAAGGGACAGGTGAACCTGTATAAATTTCGCTGTAACATTCATCGTTAAGAAGTACGAAGTCATGCTTGAGACTGAGCTTGACCCACTCGCCAAGTTCTTCAATAGTAAGCGTTGCCATTGTAGGATTGTTTGGGAAGTTAAGTATGACTAAATCACACTCTGCCAACTCCTCTTCATTCATCTCTGGTTTATAGTTATTTTTTTCTGTAAGGTTAAGATGAATTACTTTTGATCTTGTCGCTATCGCCGCACCTTCATATATTTGATAAAAAGGGTTTGTATAAGCCATGACAGGGTTTTCTTTGTCAAAGAGCAAAAACTGAGGAAAGTTAAAGAGTACTTCACGAGTTCCGAAAGTAGGAATTATTTGCGAATTGTCAAGTGTAAGGTGAAACCTTTTTTTATTAAAACGTAACATCGCTTCTCTGAGGCTATCCTCTCCCGTTGTTTTTGGATACTTCTTGAGGAGTGAAGAGTTGTCCGCTAGTGATTTTTGTATAAATTCTGGCGTTTCAAACTGCGGCTCTCCAATGGTCAAAACAGAGGCATTGTAATTTTCATTAGGTATAATGTTTTTGAGTAAATTGTTTAATTTTTCAAATGGATATAGTTCAAATTTCATAGGTAAGATTATAGCTAAAATCTCTTCAAATAAATTTATATTGGGATGAATATGAAAATCTTTCTATCGCTTTTCTTACTATTTATTTTACTCATTAGCCTGAATCTTGGAGTAGATGAGTCTGCAATGGAACTACAAGACGAAGCACTTACCCGTTCTTTTACAGCTTTTGGTTTGGCAAAAGCGCTTAATGCTGTGATATCTCTTCTTCAAGGTACAGAACTCTCTTTTACTCCGGTTGGAGTTGGTTTAAACTTTAGTGTCGGAGAAGTACTCGATCCTTTTAATGATATGGTGGAAAGATTTTCGTGGGTTATGCTTTTTGCAACTGTTTCACTAGGTATACAAAAAATCCTGCTTATACTTAGTGCAAAGGTCTTTTTACAGGTTTTTTTAGGCATAAGCATAGTAGGTACACTCTTATTAGTGTGGGTTAAGAAACTTCAGAATGTACAGATATTGTCATATATGCTAAGAGCTCTTCTTCTTGTACTTCTTTTGCGTTTTAGTGCTATTTTATTTGTTTACTCATCCCAGTTACTTTATACTTCAACACTACAGACAGAGTATGAAGATGCTACAAAAGTGATAGAGAAAACGCAAAACAAACTAGAAGACTTAGAGACCAAAAACCGTGTTGTGATGCAGTCATGTAAAGACGTTGGCTTTTTTGATGGAATGAGTAATAAGTATGAAAAAGTCATAGACAACTTGAATATTTCTAAGCAGTTAAGTGCTTTAGAACAAAGCATAGAGGAAGCGTCCTCAAAAATAGTTGAACTCATAACAATATTTATAGTTCAGAGTGTGATTTTCCCTTTATTATATTTCTGGCTGATGTTAGTTAGTGTGAAGCTTATTTTTAGAATGGAATTTAATAAAGAAGCATTAAAACTATTGTATAATGATTTGAAATAACAATATAAGGATATGAAAATGAAAATTCTATTATCAACCGTAGTAGCATTACTTTTACTTGGATGTAGTGAAGGTGGAACGGATTCTGTAAAGGAGACCGTGAATGAAAAAGCAAGTAAAGTTGTAGAACAAAGTGAAGCAGTAGCTAAAGATGCAAAAGAGATTGCTAGTGAATCAAGTGCAGTAGTAGAGAAAACAGTTACGCAAACGACTGAGCAAGTTGAATCTAAAGCGAAAGAGATTTTAGAAGAGTCTACAGCAGTTGCTGAGAAAGTAGCCAAAGATGTTGAAGTTAAGAGTACAGAAGTTGTAAAAGAAGCAACAGCTACTATCAATGAGAAAAGAACAGAAATTGCGAAGGCAATTGAACCAAAAGAAACTTCTAAAGTTGAGTCAACTGTTGATGGTGCGGCCGTATATAAAAGTTGTGTAGCTTGTCATGGGGCAAATGCAGAGAAAAAAGCATTGAACAAGTCTCAAATCATTAAAGGTTGGGAGAGTTCTCAAACTATTGCCGCTCTCAATGGTTACAAAGATGGAAGCTATGGTGGAGCGATGAAGGGAATCATGAAAGCACAAGTTTCAAAACTGAGTGATGCTGAGATTGAAGCTGTTGCAAAACATATCTCAGGTTTATAATATTTTATTCAATTAAGAGTGATACAATTGCATCACAAATATTAAAAAAGAGAGAATATGAAAGTTATAGTAAATGGACAAGAAAAAGAGTTCCAAGATGGTCTAAAAATAGCCGAACTTTTAAGTGAATTATCACTTGATGGAAAGGTTATGGCTGCGGCAGTAAATATGAACATAGTCAAACAAGATAGTTGGGGTGATTATGTTTTAAATGATGGCGATAAGTTAGAACTGCTTGATTTTGTTGGTGGAGGGTAGATCGAGCTTAAGCTCTACCACTGCTATAGCATACTCCCCATCATGTGTTATAGACGTTGCACTTTCAAGAATTTTATATCTTTGAACTAAATGTTTAGAAACTGCAATATGGGGAGCCCCTCTATCATCTTTATAAATCTTTACATCATGAAATGAACAATCAGCTCCTATACCAGTTCCTATAGCTTTTGAAAAAGCTTCTTTTATAGCCCAAAATCCAGCTGCTGTCTTGAAGTTTTTTATGAGGGAAATTTCAGTTTCACAAAGAAACCTTTGAAGAGCCTTCTCGCCAAAACGCTCCAGAAGCTTTTGCATGCGAGAAGTTTTTATAATATCAATGCCTATCATCAAGGTTACTGGATAACAAACTCTGTAAAGTAGATACCTCTAATCGTACCGTCTGTAATCATAGCATTGAGAGTGTCCATAATTTGATTCGATACTTTCTGTTTTCCTTTTTTAGAAGATATCTCTTCTAGTGTTTTAGAAGTAAGAATTCTAATAACTCTATCTCGTATAACAGGTGATTTAGCATCGAGTTCAAGACTGAGTTCTGCACCCTCAAGTTCAAGACTCATAGTAACTTTGAGGTAACGTCTTCCAGCATCACTTTTAAGATTAACTGTGAATGTGTCAAGTGGATAGAGTATTCCTATGTCATTAAGGCGTCTTGAGTCATCTATATTTGAGGACATAGCTGATCTTTTTGTTTTGGAAACACTTCTCTCTTGTGCTTGAGGAGCACTTTGCTGTACATCTTCATCTCCACCACTTAAAAGAAAAAAAGCAACTGCTCCCAAAATGATAATGAGGACAAGAACTACAATGATGATTATCATGAGTATATTACTTGATTTTTTTTCTGCCGGTGCTTCTTCTTCTGTAGATACGTCTTCAGCCATATTTCTTCCTTGAAATTATTATTTTGCTTAGTATATCAAAATTTATAAAAAAAGAGTAAGTTTGTAAGGAGAGGGGTACTTTATTTGTACTCCTTACTACTATTTAGTACCACTCGAGAAGTTTTGTTACTTCATCTACTATAAAAGTTTTGATAGTCGTCTTCTCAAGCGGTTTTTTTGAGACTAAAGCTTTTGTGATATTTTGCATTTTTGCTTCTTTTAATCTCGTATCAAGGGCGTAGACTTCTCTAACATCACCTACAAGTGAAACCTCCCCTATAAAGATTGTCTCTTTTGAAATTGCACGATCACGGAAACTACTAATAATGGCGGCTAAAATTGCTAGGTCAGCTGCGGTTTCAGTGATTTTAATTCCACCTGTAATGTTGATAAAGACATCATACCCAGAGAGTGGAATTTCAAGCTTACGTTCAAGAAGTGCTAGAAGCATATTGAGTCTATTTGTGTCAAATCCAGTTGCCTGACGTTTAGAGTTTGGAGTATGTGATTCTGAAACGAGCGCTTGTACTTCTAGGATGATAGGACGTGAGCCCTCCATTATGACAGTTAATGCTGAACCGCTCTGTTGTGAATTTCGGTTGAAAAAACGTGAAGCGATATCTGTAGCGGAGACAAGTCCTTCTGCCTTCATCTCGAAAACACCAATTTCGCTTGTCGGACCAAAGCGGTTTTTAAACCCTCTAAGAATTCGAAGCTCTTGAGAGGAGTCTCCCTCAAAATAGAGTACCGTATCTACCATATGTTCTAAAACACGTGGACCTGCGATTGAACCTTCTTTTGTAATATGTCCAATGATGAAGATGGCAATTTCTCTCTCTTTAGCTATTCGCATAAGTTCAAATGTGATTTGTCTTACCTGCGTTACAGAACCAGGAGCAGAGGTGATACCCTCAGAGTATATGGTTTGGATTGAATCTATAATTAAAAAATCGTAATTTCTATGTTCAAGTTCAACGAGAATTTGTTCAAGTCTAATTTCACTGAGAAGATAGAGGGTATCTTGATTTGAACTGAGTCTATTGGCACGAAGTTTAATCTGTCCGGCTGATTCTTCTCCTGTAACATAAAGTACATTTTTGTTGAGGGAGGCTATATTTGAGCCTATTTTGAGAAGTAAGGTAGACTTTCCAACCCCTGGACTTCCACCTATAAGGGTAAGGGAGCCTGGAACAACTCCACCACCTAAGACATTGTCAAGTTCACTATCAAGAGATGAATAACGAAATACTTCTTCTTCAACTATTTCATTTATACTTTGTGCTTTAGCAGACTTAGAAGCACTTGTTTTTGTCTGCTTGACTACTTCTTGTTGATGTTGGTTTAACTCTACAAAACTATCCCATGCACCACAGTTGGTACATTTACCCATCCATTTTGGAGTTGTGAGTCCACAGTGTTGACACTCAAATAGTACTTTTTGTTTTGCCATAGTGATGAAGCCTCTTTTAGTATATTTATGGGTATTGTAGTTAAGTTTTTACTGAAGTGGGTGAAATATGGCAATATGCCATATTTTTTGATGTGGCTTAGACTGCTTCTTCTTCAAAAATTGCGTCAAGTAAACCATCAACGAACTCATATTTGTCAAATGGTGTAAGATTTTCAGGTTGCTCACCTGTTCCAACATATAAAATAGGAAGTTCCAGTGCATACGCTATACTAAAGACACTGCCTCCTTTTGCTGTTCCATCAAGTTTTGTGATGATAATTCCGTCAATCCCTATCATCTCGTTAAAAGCTTTGGCTTGTGCTATTGCCGAATTTCCTTGTGTTCCATCTAGAACTAAGATTGTTCTGTGGGGTGCACCGCTATGAGCCTTATCGCAGATACGATTGATTTTTTTAAGTTCATTTGCTAGATTTGTTTGTGTATGAAGACGTCCGGCCGTGTCTATTATTACATTGTCTAAACCTTTAGATTTTGCAGAGTCTATAGTATCATACGCAACTGCAGAGCTATCATGTCCCTGTTTTGATGCAATAATGGGTATATCTAATCTTTTAGACCATAATGTAAGCTGTTCTATGGCCGCAGCTCGAAAAGTATCTCCAGCTCCAAGAATGACTTTTTTACCTTCATTTTTGTAGCGAAGTGCTAGTTTGGAGATGGTTGTTGTTTTTCCCGCACCATTTACGCCTACTATCAGCTCAACAAAGGGTGCGATGTATTCAGGCTCTTTATAAGAGGTGTATGCTAATGTGGCAAGAAGTTTTGAACGAAGTATCTCACGTGTAATTTTTTCCTGATATATCTCATTTAAAATTATCTCTATAAGTTCATACTCAACGTCTGCTTCGAGTAAAATGTCTTCGATTTCATCTTTAGAAAAGCTTAATTTTTTTTTCGGTGCCACACTCTTAATAGCATCTACAGTCTTATTAAGAGAGTTTTTTATAAAACCAAACATCTACTTTCCCAAAGCCTTTTTAATATCACTTTCAAGAAACTCTTCTTCTACGGCTCCTTGATAAAAATTTACAAACTTTCCATCTTTATAAATTGCGACTAGAGGAATTCCGAAGTTTCTACCAATATTTAAACTTGAAGCTACTGCAGATATAAAACGACGATTTTCCATAGAGTTAACTATTGGATACTGCGCATCGAACTCTGTTCTAAAAGCTTCAAGTTTTGTGTTTTTTACACCATCTTCGACTGTCACACCAAGTACCAATAGATCATCTTTATATTTTTCCTGAAGAGATGTGAGGTGTGTCGCTTCTGCCTGACATGGGGGGCACCAAGTAGCAAATATATCAAATAGAACAACTTTCCCTTCTGCTCCTTTTACGGTGAAACCATTGGGTGTTTTTACTGCTATGTATTGTGTTTTATTAAGTTCTGTAAGTACATATTCATTTGTAGAAACCATTGCATTGGCATTTTCTTCTTCATTTGACGAGCATGCTTGAAAAAGAAGGGTAAAAACTAAAAGAGTAGACGTGATAACTGTTTTTGACATAAGTATAAGTACCTTTATTTTTATTTTTTGTGTAAAATATGCGAAATTATAGCGATAAAGATTTAACATGACTCTTAGTAAAACCCAATTTAGAGAAAACTCTCTAAAAAAAATTAAAAACACAGCTAAACATAATCTACTTTACCGTACATCACTCCTTGAAAAAAAGTTATATAAAGAGCTTGCAGGTAAAAAAAATGTAAAAATACTCTTTTACTATCCTCTTCCCTTTGAAGCAAATGTCACAAAAGTTATCAAGAATATGAGACGTAAATGTGATATTTATATTCCGTTTATGGAAGGCGAAAGTTTTAAGATGGTACCATTTAGATTGCCGCTTAAGAAAAAAAAATTTGGTATTTTTGAAGCGGGAAATACAAATAAAAAAATAAATAAAATTGATATAGCCATAGTGCCTGCGGTCGGGGTTGATGGGAATTTACAGAGAGTTGGTTTTGGAAAAGGGATGTATGATCGTTTCTTTGCAAGATTGAAAAAGAGACCACGTATTATATTTATACAACCAGAACTTTGTTACACAAAAGAGTTACTTTGTGACTCTCATGATATTGATTGTGATACATTAATATCACCGACAAAGGTAATTACTAAAAAAGCTAGAGTCAAAAAATAGGAAATTAAAATGTTCAATGAAATGCTACTCGGCGGGGGAACTGCGATAGTAAGTGGTGTGATTGGATTTTTCATTTCAAAAAAATTAACAAGTGCGAATTTTGAAGTTTATACACAACAAGCAAAAGCAAAAGCGAAAGCTATAGAAAACGAGGCACAGCTTCTTTTAGAGCGTGCTCAGTTTAAAGCTAGAGATATACAACATCAAGCTCAAAAAGAGTTTGATAGTGCTAAAGCAAGAGCAAAAGCTGATCTTAACCAAAGAGAAGATGAACTCATAAGAAGAGAAGACAGTTTTGCAAGGTTTAAACAAAATGAAGAGAAAAAACTTCATCAAGAACACAATAGTATAAATGCACTTAAGGTTAATTTTGAAAGAAATGAGAAGTCATTAGCTTCACTGAAAATAAAATATGAAAAAAAAATAGACGAGGCACTCCATACGATAGAACACAGTGCGGGGATGACGCAAGAAGAGGCCAAAACACTTCTTATTGATAAAATAGAAGAGAAGTCACGTGGAGAAGTTGCACACATAGTAAGACGTTATGAAAACCAAGCAAAAGAGCAGGGTGAACGTAAGGCGAACTATATATTGGCACAAGCAACGAGTCGTTTTGCTGGAGAGTTTGCCAGTGAGAGATTGACAAATTTAGTCCATTTAGAAAATGATGAACTCAAAGGTCGCATTATTGGCAAAGAGGGAAGAAACATAAAGGCTCTTGAAACCCTGCTTGGGGTTGATATCATTATAGATGATACACCAAACGCCATACTTGTAAGTAGCTTTAACCTCTATAGACGTGCTATTGCGACAAAAACCCTTCAGCTCCTCATAGAAGATGGAAGGATTCAGCCTGCCCGTATAGAAGAAATATTTGAAAAAGTGAGTCGAGAATTTGAGTCTAAAATTCTTGTTGAGGGTGAAGAAATAATTGCAGATATGGACCTTGGAGTGATGCACCCAGATCTCGTGAAACTCATAGGACGTTTACGTTACCGTGCGAGTTATGGACAAAATGCACTTGCTCATACCCTTGAGGTAGCACACTTAGCTGGAATGATGGCTTCTGAAATGGGCGGTGACCCTCTCTTAGCTAAACGTGCGGGAATACTGCACGATATTGGTAAGGCACTTACACATGATCATGATGGAAACCATGTTGATTTGGGTGCTGAAATCTGTCGTAGATATAATGAAAATGAAGTTGTCCTGAATGCCATCTATGCACATCATGGACAACAAGAAATAAACTCTATTGAATGTGGAGCTGTTTGTGCTGCAGATGCACTTTCAGCAGCACGTCCCGGTGCAAGAAGAGAAGTCCTTGAAAGCTTTTTAAAACGTGTTACCGAGATAGAAGAGATAGCGTCTGCCCACACGGGAGTGAAGCAGGCGTATGCGATTAATGCGGGTCGTGAGGTAAGAGTCATTGTAAATGCAACACTCGTAAATGACGACGAGTCAGTTTTAATGGCAAGAGAGATTGCTAAAGAGATAGAGGATCGTGTTCAGTATCCGGGTGATATTAAAGTGAATGTTATTAGGGAGAGTCGAGCCGTGGAGTTTGCGAAGTAAAGAAGGCTTTGCCTACTTTACAGACTTATCAATAGTAACGACGATTGCACCTCTTAGGTCATTCATCTTGTACCCGAGTGCTTTGTCATCTGGATAACGTGCAGATATAGCCTCTTGCATCTCTTTATTTTTTAAATTTCCATGACATTTTAAACATACAGCTTTGTCAATAAGCAGTGGTTTGTAGTACTTGAATTTGTTTTCATTCACTTTTTCTACTAGATAATCAGGGAGAATGACTCCTGACTTTTGAAGTGTATCAAGTGAATCTAAAATAGCTTTCTCATTTGTAGTGGGAGCATTTACAACACTTCTGTATTTTCTACTTACTCTCTTTACGGTTACTCCTGAAGGCAGCTGTTTATTTGTAGCTTGTGTCAAATCATAAGCTTCATTTGAACAGAAGTTTAAAGCGTCCATTGGACCACCTTTTTTCATATGTTTTTTCATATTTTTCCCAAGTGTTTTTCCAAGAAGGCTTGCACCCTGTTTGCCTAGTTTTATCACATTTTGTATCTGTGTAGTTTCTTTGTTTTGTGGTGATGCGAGTAAAAGTGGACCTGTAAGACTTATAAGAGCTATTGAGTGTAATATTTTCATAATTTTCTCCATATAATTAGTTAGCTAGTGTGTGAATTGTAGCAAACTTAGAATAATTTAATGCAACTTTGACTATAATTTCGTAATTTATTAATGCGAGGGAGCTATTCTATGCCAGAATTGTTTACGTTTACAAGTGCTATTTTTGGACTATCACATCATGCTAATCCAGAAATGTACAAAACTGTTATCTATACAGTACACATGTTGTTATCAGCGGGTATCGCTATATTACTAGTAAAAATAGCGATGTCTAATTTGCAAACAGTTCCAAGAGGTACTCAAAACCTTATGGAAGCGTACATTGGTGGCGTTTTAAAAATGGGTACGGATGTCATGGGTAAAGAGGCGGCTCGCCGTTATCTTCCTTTAGTGGCGACAATAGGTCTTTTTGTTGGTATTGCTAACTTAATAGGTGTTGTTCCAGGCTTTGAAGCTCCGACTGCATTTCTTGAAATGCCACTTACTCTTGCTCTTGTAGTATTTGTTTATTATAACTTTGAAGGTATCCGTCGTCAAGGTGTTATCAAGTACTTTAAACACTTTATGGGTCCTGTTTGGTGGTTATATTGGTTAATGTTCCCAATTGAAATCGTTTCTCACTTTTCACGTTTAGTTTCACTTTCATTCCGTCTTTTTGGAAATGTAAAGGGTGACGATATGTTTTTAATGGTAATCTTAATGTTAGCTCCATGGATTCTTCCAATGATTCCATTTGCACTTCTAACTTTTATGGCATTCTTGCAAGCTTTCATTTTCATGATGCTTACATATGTTTATCTTGGTGGTGCAGTAGCTGTTGAAGATCACTAGGTCTTAACATACATTATGCAAAAAGATTTATATGATAAAATCATAAGCTTTTTGCTAGGGGCATCTTGGGGAATCATCTTCTTTGGTGCTTACATCACATTTAAAACTTCAATGGCTTTTGGGCTTACTCTCGCCATATTCTCAACAATATTTTTTATAATAGTTGCTCTATTTTTAGTACTACTGCTTGATGCCTTTTCTGTCAATAAGAAAAGACTTGAAGAGTCTAAAAAACAGACAGAACTACTAGAAAAGATATACTCTAAAACCACAAAAAGTTAAAATCTATAATTAAAACCCAAGTACACATGTTCTCTTTTTTCTTCATTGCTAAAAGGCTGATTTAACTCAAAAAAATTGCTTGCATATGCAACAATAAAGTCAAAGCGATGCAATTCTTTTGATGAAAGGTCTATACTCAACGTAGGTATAGACTCATTTTGATAGCTTATACTTTTAAATTCTAAGTCTATTTTTGGTCTGTCTTCTTTAGCAACTACAAGGGTTGATAAAGAAAGTACAATTATAATTGTAGTCAGATACTTCATAATATTCTCCCTCAGTGGAATTTTATTATGATAAGTAAAGAAAAAAATGCAGTATAAATAACATTTGGCAGTCTGGCGATCTACGAGAGACCCATAACTTTCTGTACATACTTCGCAGTAAGCTTAGCTTTTTCTATAATTATCTAACACCTATTATATCAAAATTACTTATTCAATGCAAATTTATTCATTTATGAGTTATACAAGCATAAATAAGATAAAATAGATAAATATAATTTATTAACCTTAAGGAAATCTATGTTTGAAGTAGTTATCGGTCTTGAAGTCCATGTACAATTAAACACAAAAACAAAACTTTTTTGCTCGTGTCCGACGAGTTTTAATCATAAACAAAATACAAACACTTGTCCAACATGTCTTGCTCTTCCTGGTGCTTTACCTGTCTTAAATAAAGAAGTGCTTCACAAATCTATTATGTTAGGAACTGCTATTGATGCAACTATAAATAGAACATCGTTTTTTGATAGAAAGTCGTACTTTTACCCTGATTCTCCATCGGCATATCAGATTACTCAACTCTATACACCAGTAGTTGAACATGGTAAGCTTCAGATAGATTTTGAAGATGGCACTCATAAAGAGATTAGAGTAAACCGTGCTCATATCGAAGCAGATGCTGGAAAGAACATTCATGATGGCGATATCTCTAAAGTGGACTTAAATCGTGCGGGGACACCTCTTCTTGAGATAGTTTCAGAGCCAGACATGAGAAGCGCAGAAGAGGCAATTTTATATCTTAAAAAACTTCACTCTATTATTCGTTACTTAGATATTGGTGATGCAAATATGCAAGAGGGTAGTTTCCGTGTGGATGTAAATGTCTCGATTAGACCAAAAGGGGATGAGAAACTTTATACACGTGTTGAGATAAAAAATATCAATTCATTTAAGTTTATTGAAAAAGCGATAGCTTTAGAGGTTGCTCGTCAGAGTGAAGCTTGGGAAGATGGTGTATATGATGAAGAGATATGTCAGGAGACTCGTCTCTTTGATCAGACAAAACAAGAGACTCGTTCTATGCGAGGAAAAGAGGAAGCCGCTGACTATCGTTACTTTCCAGAACCAGACTTACTCAAAGCTATAGTGACAGAGGAAATGCTAGAGAAATATTCTCAAATTCCAGAACTCCCAGATGCCAAACGTGAAAGATTCGTAAAAGAGTTTGGACTGAATGAATACAATGCAGGAGTTATTACATCGAGTGTAGAGATGGCACACTTTTTTGAGACAATGATGAGTAGAAAGGGAGTAAGTGGAAAAACCGCAACTTCACTTCTTACAGTTGAGCTTCAAGGACGTCTCAAAGGTGACTTAAATATCACAAACTCCCCTGTTAATGCAGAGAAACTTGGACTGTTAGCACTAAGAATAGATGACAAAACTATTTCTGGTAAAGCGGCTAAAGAGGTACTTGATTATTTAATGGATAATGATGTTAGTGTTGATGAGTCAATCGAGACCTTAGGTCTTAAACAGGTTACTGATATGGGCGCGATTGAAGCAATTTGTGACGATATCATTGCTGCTAACCCTGAAAAAGTTGAACAGTATAAAGGTGGAAAAGATAAACTTTTTGGCTTTTTTGTTGGGCAAGTGATGAAGGCATCAAAAGGAAGTGCAGATCCGCAAGCCGTAAATGAACTGCTTAAGTCAAAACTAGGTTAATTGTAAATGCTCAAACGCTTGATACTAGATGCCGCGTATTTTTTACAAACATCAAAAGTCTATCAGGCGAAAAAACTTTTTGTTTATAATGTCTTAGAAAATGACAAGAACAAGTATAAAAAATACATAGACATCTTGATGATTACACTTATCTTTGTAAGTGTAGGTGTACTTATTCGAGAAGTAAAATACCCTGTAAATGATTATCTACTTTTTTTTAGTAGTTACATCATTTCAATCATTTTTTTTATTGAATATCTACTTCGTTTGTGGGTAAGTAGTAGTGTGAGTAAAATTATTGTTGCTCAATCGGAGCATGATAGTTTTCTTTCGCATGATATTCGTCTCTCAAAGGCTTTTAAAGATGTTATGAAGGTAAAAGTCACTTATATGCTTTCAATAAGAGCGATAATTGACCTCCTCGCAGTCTTGCCATTTTTTCATGAGTTGCGACTTTTACGTACTTTTATTCTTTTTCGTATTTTTAAACTTTTTCGTTACGCAAAGAGTTTTCAAACCCTCTCTGGAGTTTTAGGAACTAAAAAATTTGAGTTTATAACATTGGCGATGTTCGCTTCTATTGTTATATTTGTCTCTTCTGTACTGATTTATGTTATGGAGGCTAATAATCCAGAGTCGCCTATAAACACTCTCTTTGAGGCTGTTTACTGGTCTATAGTTACTATCTCAACTGTTGGTTATGGTGATGTTACTCCTGTAACTACAGAGGGACGTTTTGTAGCTATGGTTGTCATTATTTCAGGAATTGCAGTGCTCGCTTTTACGACTTCTTTAGTGGTCTCTGCATTTACTGAAAAGCTAGATGAAATTAAAGAAGTTAAAAATATCGAGGATATTACAAAACTAGAAAATTATTATCTCATTTGTGGATATGAAAATATTGCAAAAGAACTGGCGAGAAAACTAAAAAAAAGTACACATGAAATAATAGTTCTTGACTCAGACATATCAAGAGTCCAATCGGCTAAACAGGATGGTTTCATTGCCATGAACTACTCTCCTGGAAGTGTGGAGAGTTATAATAAACTCAATATTGATATAAAAAAAGAGGTAAAAGCCGTACTCTGTCTAAGAGAAGATGATATTGAAAATGTATATACTGCTTTGACAATCCGCTCAATAGATAAGAATGTATTTGTTCTCTCTCTCCTGATGAAAGACGTAAACCGTAAAAAACTTGAATTTGCTGGGATAAATCATATAGTTTACCCACAGGAACTTGTTGGACTCATCACCAAAGAGTTGGTTGGAAAGCCAGCTGCTTTTGAAGTCATTCATCAATTTAGAAGTGAATATACAAATGTGGACATAGATGAGATAATGCTCACAACTCGAATCGTAGAAAATTTCCCTACTATTGGTTCTTTAGGGAATAAACGATATAAGGTGATTGTTTTAGGACTTTTTAAAGGTGATAGTGATCAGTTCTATTTTAATCCTATTGACAGTACTTTACTTGAGAATGGAGACTACCTACTTGCTGTTGGATATAAGATGTTTATTTCTGAGTTTGAAAAATCTTTACATATGAGAGTTGAAAATGTCTAGTACAAAAGCACTTATTTTCGGTCTAAATAAATACGCCTTAGAGATAGAATCAAATGTTAAAAGTAAGTATGAGAGTGTAAAGATATATGCTTTAGATGGACAGAAGATTCCTACTCGTCACGTGAAAACAGAGAGGTTTGATTTAAGTGATGAGTGGTCAGACATAGAAAAAAATATAGATATAGAAAACTCTATTGCCTTTTGTGTACTTGAAGATAGTGCAGAAAATATTTTTTTAACAATTTCGCTGAGAGCTCATTTTAAGGATTTAATCATTATTGCTATTGCTTCAAATATGGAGAGTGCAAACAAGCTTAAAATGGCAGGGGCAAATAAAGTGATTCCTTTAGTTGAAACGACAGCAGATATCATTTCAAATGTTCTTGAAAAGCCTATTTCAAACCAGGTTCTCAATAATATCTTATATGAAAAGAGTAAACTAAAAATAGAACAGGTGAAAATTACAAATGCGGACTACTTTGAAGATAAACCTGTTTCTGATATAGATTGGAGCAGATACAAAGGAATTGTTATACTTTCGGTTATGCACGAGGACATGAGTCATGAGTTTATTTATGCCTCAAAATTAAAGAAACATATTATTAATAATGAAGATATTTTAGTCGTAGTGGGCTTTGAAGATGATATACAAGAGTTTAAGCAACTCATAGGGAGTAAGTAAGATGAAAGTTGGAGTTATTGGAGCTGGAAAGTGGGGAAGTGCTTTGGCATTTGCGCTAAGTGAGAAAAACGATGTGTTTATCACTTCTAGAACTCCTAGAGATTTACCTAACTTTGTCTCTTTGGATGAGATTCTTAGATGTGAATACCTTATCATAACAGTTCCAGCACAAGAGATAGCATCATGGCTATCAGATAACTTTGTATTTAAGGGACAAAAAGTGCTTGTAGCCTCTAAGGGAATCGAAGCAAGTAGTGGAAGTTTTTTAAATGAGATATATGAAAAGCATATTCCAAATGAAAATGTCGCATTTTTATCAGGACCTTCCTTTGCGGTAGAGGTTATGAAATCTCTTCCGACTGCACTCGTAGTGAACTCAGTAAATGAAACACTCTCACAAGAGTTTGCGAAACTTTTTCCATCATTTATAAAGGCTTATACCTCTACAGATGTTGTAGGTGCTGAAGTTGCAGGAGCGTATAAAAACGTTATAGCGATAGCTGCTGGAATTTGTGAAGGAATGGGGCTGGGCAAAAATGCAGCTGCGGCACTTATCTCGCGGGGACTAGTGGAAATGCAACGCTTTGGAATGGCTTACGGTGCTAAAGTGGAGACCTTTATAGGACTAGGTGGAGCAGGAGATCTTTTCTTAACTGCTTCATCACCGATGAGTAGAAACTTTCGCGTTGGTTTAGGACTCGCTAAGGGAATATCACAAGAAGAGATTTTAGAAGAGCTTGGAGAGGTTGCCGAGGGTATTGGTACTTCTTACGCTCTGCATGAACTTGGAAAAGATCGAGAACTGTATCTCCCCATAGCTAAAGAAGTCTATGAGATGTTGGAGGGAAAAAGTCCTAGAGAATCTATGCAAGACCTTCTCTCTGATTAGTGAGGTGAAGTTTTACTTTTCGTATCTCTTTTTTTAAAGAATCAAACACAACTTTATCTACCTCTTTTTGATACTTGAGTTCATGATAGAGTTTATTTATATTTTTCAAGTCTATGTCTAGCTGCATCTCAGTTGCAGTTAAAAACTCTTGCATACTTTCATGTGGATTTTTTGATATATCATACTTTTTAAATATTTTGAATAGTTTTTGCATTTCACACATAAGCCTATCCTTACATCTAGAAGCTTTGAGTAGAAAAAATAGAACTATACTCACAATGATAAGCGCTAAAAAAGAAAAAACAAATTTTAAAAGATAGAGGGTGTCATTGAGGAGTTGTTTGAGTATCTCCATCTGCTTTACACGGTCATAATCTAAAATCCATTTATTAATCATATATTTTGTATATAAAAAGTAGTGATTTATCTTTGTAAAGTATGGGTTTTCTTCTTGTATGATTTGCTCTTGTACTTGAGTTTGATTTGTGTTTTTTATAGCAGTTGTAGTTGGGTCAAAGCGCAGCCATCCCTCATCTTCAAAGTAGAGTTCAACCCATGCATGTGCATCAGAGGCTTTCACTAAGAGATAGTTGTTTATCATATTTTTTCTATCAGCTTTAAAACCAGTCACAATTCGTGAGGGAATACCCAGCATTCTCGCACAAGAAGCAAATGCCGATGCAAAATGGACACAGTAGCCATTTTTACTTTTTAGTAAAAAAGAGTCTGTAAAATCATTGAGGTCTACACCTATAGGTTTGAGTGAGTAAGATAGGTTTTGATTTTCAAAGAAGTTGAGAAGCTTGTTAGCCTTTTCATATGTTGAAAGATTTTGTTCTCGTATGTACTCTAAGGCATTAAATGTTTTTTCATTGCTATCCTTATCTACCTTGAGCATACTTGAGAGATTATCTGTATGGAGTGTATAGTTTAGTGCAGATTTTAAAAGATATTTCTTTTTCTGATACAGTGGCTTATCTGAACTTAAGGTATAGTCTCTACCACGTTGAGTCTTTTTAGGTTCATTGAGTGGAATATCTAAAGCATAGACCCAGTTCTTTGCATGCGGGTAGATAGTTACTTCATACTCTTTTATATTCTTAGCATTTGTAACCCTATCTTTGGATTTTAAAGTAGGGTTTTTTATCCACTCTAAACCTTTTTGCTTACTCAGTGTTGTGCCTCTAAAGTAAAGCTGTGAATTTGAAATATTGTTATCTTCAAAAAGAACTTCCATGACAATTTCGTTTGAAAGTCTGACGGCATCAGAACTCACTTTCATCGTTCCATTATAACCACTCTCTACATATGTATCAGCACGGAATCCAAAATCTGCTTTCTCTATAGATATACGAGGAAAAACTAAAAACATAATAGCTACAGAAGGAAGTGAGAGTAAGAAAAGTTTGGCAGTAAAATTGAGTACTTCCCCTAGAGTAGTATCCATTCTACTCCAGATATAAAGTAGAGTGAATGTAAAAAGAGTTGTTAAAGAGTAAAGTAGCATAAAGATTGAGTTAAAAAAGAAAAAAGAGAGAACCATTAAAAGAATGGGAGAAATTTGTAAGTAAATATTTGTTACTTTAGTGAGTTTTTGAAGTGTCACGGCAAAGATAAGAAGTGAACTCACAAGTGAGACAAAAAATTGCATTCGAGAAAAATCTGAAAAATTGTAAGAACTAAAAAATGAGAGACCTATAAGTAAAAGACCTAAAACCATAAGTATATACTGTCTAGATATATCCCTGAGTATAAATAGAAGTGCAATAGCAACATAAAGAAGCATAAAAAACTTCGCTACAAAAAGATGTGGAATGATAGAAAGTGTAAGTGCTATATCTAAAAGTCTCGTGTTTGAGGGTGCTTTAGTATGAAGCAATAGTTGTAAGTATTTCATCTATACTTTGCTCCTTTGAATCGAGTAGCTTGGCATTTATCTCTAATGTGAATTGTAAATGATGCTTCTCACACTCTAAGACCCAAAGGGTGAGCTGTGAGAGTCTATCTTCACTCTCTCCTGTAAGCTTATTATAGGAGAAGTGAAGTGTTTTTTGCTCATCTTCATAAAGAAAGGTCTTGCTTTTGAGTTTTTCGTCTTTTGCCAAGGATGGCCAGTGAATATAGGAGATGTTTTCTCCTTGAATAAAATCTCGTATACCGTCAAACTCATCCATTTCACCATTGAGAGAATTGTCTTTATTGTAAATACTAAAGAGTGAGGTACCTTTAGGCTGTGCATATACAAAGAGAGACTCTTGCATGTGTATCTCTTTGTATTTTCTCTCATGAGGAAGAGGAAAGAGTGAACTCAGAGTAGTGTTTGGAAGTTTTGCTCTCCCACGTTTATAAAAAGCAGTCGTAAATTTTAGGAGAGCTCTTTCTTGGGCTTTTATGACTTTTATATGGTTTGTAGCTTCCTCGGACTTCAAAGTTATATCGTAGACACTGCTTGTAGAGTCGTTGATGATAGAGAGGGTGTAAGAAGCTGGAGTTGATGCAAAAAAACGCTCACGTGAAAGGAGTTTTATTTTTATGTTGGAGATATTCGCGATACCGTAGAGTGAAGATGCACCTGCTACACCTACAAGAAAGAACATCATAATATAGACAATATTGTAATTATGCATATAGGCTTGAACAAATAGAGAAATTATAATGAAAACGAGATACAAAAAGTACTTTGTAGGTCTATTTTTTACACTCTTAAGTATCGATATGTAAGTTTTGAATGATTTCATCTCTAATCTCTTGTGGCGTTTTACTTTCACCTTTAGCTTGGAGTCTATGCTTTATGATGTAAGGAAGTATCTCTAAAACATCATTTGGAATGACATAGTCACGAAGTTCTAGCATAGCCCATGCTCTAGATATGTTTAAGATGTTTAGCGCTGCTCTTGTGGAGAGTCCTGTTAGATAGAGAGAACTCTCACGTGTAAATGCAAGAATTTCCTGGACTAAGGTGAGTATTTCATCACTTACAAAAATATTTTGTGTAGCGTTTTGTAAGCTTGCAGACTCCTCTTTAGTTAAAGTTTTTAAGGAACTTAGTTCTGTTTTACTTGTTGATGAGAGTATTTCACGTTCGGCGTCATATGAAGGGTAACCCAGAGATATAGAGAGACCAAATCTATCGAGTTGAGAAGAGGGGAGTTCATATGTTCCAACTTCTTCAAAAGGGTTTTTTGTGGCGATCACAAAAAAGGGATTAGGAAGTTTATATGTAGATCCATCTACACTGACCTGTCTCTCTTCCATCGCCTCAAGAAGGGCACTTTGAGTTTTTGAAGATGCACGATTTATCTCATCAGCTAGTAAAAACTCTGAAAAAATAGCCCCTTTTTTAAAGCTAAATGTAGCCTCCTTTGTGTTGTAGAAGTTTACTCCAACAATGTCTGAAGGAAGCAAGTCATTTGTAAACTGAATACGTGAGTAATGAAGTCCTAAAACTTTCGCAAGTGTTTTGGCAAGTGTAGTTTTTCCCATTCCCGGAATGTCTTCTATGAGAAGGTGAGAACCAGAAATAAATGTGGCAAGAGAGAGTTTTACCTGGAGTTCTTTTCCTAAGAGAATTTTTTGAGACTCGTCAAGTAACTGTTTAATTAGAGGCGCATAAACACTCATAATGGAACCTTTCTGTAGATATGTTTAATTATAGCATCGATTATATTTGCTTTTATAACTTGTTGTAATATAATCATTGTAAAAAATATGGAATTTTGATGCTAGAACATAAAGAACAGTTACAAAAAATCGGTTTCGGTATTTTCATTGGGCTTATGGTCTTCGCTCTGTCTATTATTGTATTTAATACAACCCAAGCTTCTTTACTTGGTCTGATTGCTTTTTTAGTAACACTCTGGACAAATGAAGGACTCCCTCTAGGTGTAGTTTCACTTATGCCTATTGTTTTGTTTCCTGCCTTTGGTGTTTTAGATACAAAAGCGACGGCAGTGAATTACTCAAATCCCATTATATACCTTTTTTTAGGTGGCTTTTTACTTGCTATAGCGGTTGAAAAAAGCAAGTTGCATATCTGGATTGCAGATAAGATTTTAAGTTTTTTCCCGAGTACACCAAGAGGGATGATATTTTCTCTCGCACTAACTTCCGCACTTTTAAGCTCCATACTCTCAAATACTACGACTACGCTTCTTTTGATGTCTATCGCGCTCTTTATAACTAAAGATGTAAGTCTGAAGCTTCGGTTTGCGCTCGCAATTGCTTATGGAGCAAGTGTTGGTGGTATACTGACACCTATTGGGACACCTCCAAATTTAATTCTTTTGGGAGTTATGGAGAATCAGGGTATGGAGCCCATTCCTTTCTTTCAATGGATGTGGATGGTAGCTCCACTCTCTTTTGTTATGCTTATAGCTGTAAGCCTCATACTTAGTATAGGAGTACACAGCTCATCAATTGAGAGAGAAAAACACTTGACTCCTCTAAATATAGAGCAGAAAAAGATACTTTTTTTAATGGGTGGACTCATTGTACTTCTTTTAGTAAATGCCCCAATGAAGCCATACTGGAGTGGTTTAGGTTTAAGTGAGCCTGCCATTCTTTTGGGGCTTGGTCTTTTACTTTTTATCTCACCTTTTAAAATTTTAGATTGGGTGGAAGATAAAGACAATATTCCCTATAGAATTATGTTCCTTTTTGGAGCTGGATTTTCCATAGCCAAGGCTTTTAGTGCTACAGGTTTGGCTGAAGAGCTTGCATCATATCTTATCGTTATGACAGAGCTGCAACCTCTATTTTTACTTCTAGCAGTTGCAGCTCTCATAACATTTACAACAGAGATAACATCAAACACTGCACTTATATCGATCATGCTGCCAGTTATACACTCAGTTGCTATACAAACTGGCATAAATGCGACTCTTTTTATGATGGTTGCTACACTGTGTGCAAGCTATGCATTTATGCTCCCTATAGCGACGCCACCAAATGCTATTGCAATGAGTAGTGGTGTGGTGGATGTAAAGTCAATGATACGTTATGGGATAGTTTTAAATCTCGTAGGAATCGCTCTTATTGCTTTGATTGCTGAATATTTTTGGAAAGGCATACTTTTATAAAAGTTTTGTTAGACTTTTAAAAATTTTTCGAGGATATTTTATGATAGTTCATATAGTTTTGTTTAAGTTCAAAGATGAAAATAAAGAAGCAAATATTAATAAAGCAAAAGAGATGCTTGATGGATTAGTGCCAAAGATAGAGACTTTAGTCTCTATGGAAGTTGGGATTAACTTTGATGTGTCTGAGCGTGCGTTTGACCTTTCTGTATATGCAAAGTTTCATACAAAAGAAGATTTAGAGATATATGCAGTTCATGAAGAACATCTAAAGGCTGTAGAGTTTATAAAAAGTGTAGCTACTGAGTCTAAGGTTGTGGATTACATATTAGATTAAACTTAATTGACGACTTAATAAAATAAAAAGTAGACTTAAGGGGCCGAGTTACTTTACAAATTATTTTAGAGTCATATGTTTTTTTTGTTATTATGTGAGCAAATTAAAATTATAAAAAGGATTTATTATGAGTGAACCAAAACTAGAAAATATTGAAGACTATGACACTTTAAAAGGTGAGAAGAAAAGAGTAGTCTTGGCAGTACTCCTGGCAGGTTTAATTATTGGTGCGATTTATGTTGTAGTCGATAGTGTGTATGGTGAAGTTGAAGATGGTATCAAAACAGAAGATACTATAAAAAAAATACCTCTTAAGTAAAGGCAGTTCATGTTAATGACAATAGTGGGGATTTACACTCTTTATATACTAGTATCAATTTACACAAATATAATGCAAATAGGTTACATAAACGAAGTCAAAAAGAAACCAGCCGTTTTACTTGAAGCCACAGAATTTGTAAAGGCTGCTAATTATGGCGTAGCTAAGGGAAAGCTGAACATAGCTTCTTCATTCGTTGATTATCTTTTTTTTATAGCATGGATGGGTTTTGGTATAAATCTACTACAAGAAAACATCTTTTTTGAAAATACGGTTCTCTTAAATATCGGTGTTGTGATGAGTTTTGTCGTCATCAACTCGCTTGTATCGCTTCCTTTCGCTTATTACGAGAAATTTGTGCTAGATAGTGAATATGGTTTCAACAAGTCATCACTCGGACAGTGGGTAAAGGACACGCTTATATCTTTTGTGGTTACATTACTGTTAGGTTCTGCTGTTGTAGGGGCTATCTATGCTATTATTACAAGCTTTACACTTTGGTGGTTATGGAGTTTTCTTTTTATATTCGCTGTTGTTATTTTGATAAATATGCTATATCCTGCTTTTAGAGCGATGTTTTTTGATAAACTCACTCCTCTTCAAGATGAAGAACTCGATGAGAGTATTAAAGAGCTGATGGATAAAACTGGATTTATAAGTTCTGGTATTTTTGTAAGCGATGCTAGTAAGCGTGATGCAAGACTTAACGCTTATTTTGGTGGTTTTGGAAAAGCAAAACGTGTTGTGCTCTTTGATACACTTATAGAGAAACTTACAACAAAAGAGCTGCTTGCAGTTTTAGGACATGAGTTAGGACATTTTGCTCATGGAGATATTTATAAAAATATAGCTCTTGTAGGAGTAATGCTCTTTGGAATGTTTGCAATCTTTGGTAATTTACCAGAGTCACTTTATCTTGAAATGGGTTTGAGTGAAGAGCCGTATGTAATGATGATACTCCTTATGCTTTTTATGCCCGTTTTAGGTTTCTTAATGATGCCTATCATGGGTATTGTTAGTCGTCACAATGAGTATGAAGCAGATAAAATGGGAAGTGAACTTGGAGGAGCTTCGGGTTCGATTGAACTTGCGAATGCACTACAAAAACTAGTAAGTGAAAATAAAAGTTTTCCACTTTCTCACCCACTGTACATCTTCTTTCACTACACGCACCCACCGGTACTTGAACGCCTAAAAGCGCTCGGTGTAGACATCGAAAAATTATAGATTTTTTTTGAAAACGCATACAGTTAAAGAGCTCCTTAGTGAGCTCACACAAATCCTTTTACCTACAATACCAAGAGCTTCACGTGAAGCACAACTTCTTTTGATGGCTCACCTTAAAAAGGATGAGTTATGGCTTATCACAAACCAAGGCAGAGAAGTTGAAAGTTGTGAAAGAGTTCTGGAATGGGCAAAACGCAGAGCCCTCAATGAACCTCTAGAGTACATTACAAACAGTGTGAGTTTTTACAGCGAAACTTTTTTTATAAAAGAGGGAGCACTTATCCCTCGTCCTGAAACGGAACTTCTTATAGATGAAGTGATAAAAAATGTAAAAAATAAAAATAGTGAAATAACTTTTGTAGAGGTTGGTATAGGAAGTGGGATCATTTCCATTATGTTAGCACTTTATTTTAAAAATGCTAGGTTTATAGCGGTAGATATTTCACAAAATGCTCTTGAAATAGCCAAGGTAAACATAGAGAAGTTTGGACTGAGTGAAAAGATTGAACTACGTTTAGGTTCACTCTTGGAACCGCTCAACGAGAAGGTAGATTATCTCGTCTCAAATCCTCCCTATATAGCCAATGATGCCCCCTTGGAATCAAATCTCTCATATGAACCTCAAAACGCTCTTTTTGGAGGTAAAATAGGGGATGAAATCATTCAAAAACTTCTTGATGAAGTCTTAAAACAAAAGATTAGATTTTTTAGCTGTGAGATGGGTTATGACCAACAAGATAAAATACAGAATTATTTAAAAGATAAGAAATATGAGAGTTTACACTTTTATAAAGATTTGAGTGGATTTGATAGAGGATTTACTCTAAAGGTATAAAAATTGAAGAGAAATATATATATTGATTTTAGTTATTTTATTGTCTTAGCAGCTACCTTTGGAGCTGTTATAGTACTTGGTGCAGTTGTCGCTCCTGTTGTTTTTCATACTGATAAGATTTTAGTGGATATGCTACTTGATAATTACAATGCAGGTATTATCATGGGTGAAATATTTCATAGGTTTTCATACTGGGTCTATTTTGTAGCTATATATGTCATATTGTATGAAGCTATGCGCTATAAAACTGGAGAGAGAGATGCTGTAGCATTTGGTGCTGCTGTTACTGTTGTTTTTACCTCTTTTATGTTTAGCGGTATTTATGCTCCAAAAATTCTTGAAATGCAAGCAGTAGGAATTGAAGCTACACAAAGTGATACATTTCAAAATATTCATGCAGCAAGTGAAATAGACTTTAAGATACTAGCTCTTGGACTTCTCGTACTTTTTGTAAGAAGATTGATGCTTCTACGCATATCTTAACACTTTTTTAATACTTTTTAGCTACTATCTTTTATATCTTCATAAAGGTTTTGAGCTAGTGTATTTTAAACTTTTTTTCCCTCTTGTTTTTACAACATTATTAACTGCATATCCTACTACTTCTCAAGCTGTAAAAGAGAAAAAGATCTATCCTATGGGAAAAAAGATTTATGAAAAAAAATGCCAAAATATAGATACAACTCTTTATAAGAGTTATGAATTTATGCAAAAAGAGATTCTTGCGAATTCACTCTGTAAAAAATTACATGTAAAGCACTTTGAAGCACTCTCATTGTACCTATGGGATGTAAAGCGTCATGCCCATTCTCAAGTGACTTATCCCAAGTTAAGTGTTACTAAAGATGAGAAGTGTCCAGTATGTGGAATGTTCTTATATAAATATCCTACATGGATTAGTAGAATAAACTATAAGAACAAATCTTACGCTTTTGATGGTATCAAAGATATGATGAAGTACTACTTTGAACATCAAGAAGGTGTAGTAGAGATACTTATACAAGATTACTATACGCAAAATACACTTGATGCAAGAGAAGCTTTTTTTGTTCTGGGAAGCGATGTTTATGGACCAATGGGAAATGAACTTATAGCCTTTAAAGATGAAAAAAGTGCAAAACGTTTTTTACTTGACCATCATGCAAAAGAGGTACTTAACTTTAAAGCTCTAACCCAAGAAACAGTGTATAAACTTGATGAGTAGAAGTCTACATATAGTATCGGTTTGCTTTACAGCTTTAGCTATCTTGCTTATAACTCAGCTTCTTTACCTGAGTTTTTTTGGCTCTTGTGAAAAGAAAAGACTTCAGCAAAAATACTCTTTTGTAGCATTTGTTGGACTACCAGACTTGGCAGTCTCTAAAAAGCCATACTTAAGACACCGTTCTTTAAGTGGGGTCTTTGATATTTACTCTATGGATGGTGCTCTTCGTGAGTACGACAAAGAGAGTTTTCTTCTCTCTAAAGGTGTAAGATGAATTTACGGCTTTTAGAATATTCACTTACATCTCTTAAGAGAAACTTTTTTAAAAATATTTTTATATTGGTAGTGCTTACCCTCATGACATGGCTTTTAGCATCTATGTTTTTCATTACAAATTCTATGAAGTATGAGCTAAACACAACACTTGATGCTCTTCCTGATATCATTGTACAGAAGAAAAAAGCAGGCATTCATAGCACAATTGATGAAAGTGTCAGTATGGAAATTTTAGAGATACCTGGCGTTGAGAGTGCACATGGACGAGTCTGGGGATATTATAATTTTGAAAATGCAGAGACATATTTTACTCTTATGGGAGTTGATGAATTTGAGACTCAAAGCAGAGATATACTGGTAGATGTAGTAGAAAATCATACTATAAACAACTCATCAATGCTAGTGGGAAAAGGAGTACTCCAAGTTTTAAAAATGAGTTATTACAAAGAGTATTTCAACTTTATAAAAGAAGATGGAAGCCTAAAGAAGATGTTTATAGCTGGTGTTTTTACATCTGGAACAGAGCTTGAGTCAAATGATGTTATAGTGATGGACAAAATGGCTCTTAGAGAGATTTTTGGTTTCCAAGAAAATGAAGCGACTGACATTGCAGTAAATGTCACAAATAAGATTGAAGTGCCTATGGTGGCTTTGAAAATCACTCAAAACTATCCAAACTATCGTGTTTTAACAAAGGACGACATGAGAGTAAGTTATGAAAATTTATTTAACTATAAAAATGGTCTTTTTTTAGGACTCTTCATTGTGAGTATCTTTATCTTTTTTGTCATTGTATATGACAAGCTTACAGGAATGAGTAGTGTACAAAAACGTGAGGTCGGTATACTGAAGGCACTTGGATGGAGAGTGGAAGATATTTTAAAATCAAAACTATACGAATCACTTTTTATCTCTCTTTTTGCATACATGCTTGGAGTCTTTATGGCACTCACGTTTGTATATATCTTTAATGCGCCTTTACTAAAGGATGTTTTTTTAGGCTATACAGAGATGAAGCCTATGTTTAATCTTCTGTTTGTTTTTGATTTTGAGACGCTCTTTTTACTCTTCTTTTTGAGTGTTCCGATCTATGTAGCGGCTACTATAATACCATCCTGGCGAGTCGCAACATTAGATGCGGATGAGGTAATGCGATGATAGAGATTAAAAACCTTACAAAAAGTTTTGAAGATGGGGTAGATATCCTTAAAAATGTAAATTTAGACTTTAAAGAGGGTGAACTCATAGTTATTAAGGGGAAAAGTGGAAGTGGAAAGAGCACATTACTCTCACTCATAGCAGCTCTACTCAAGCCAACTCAAGGTGAAGTCATAGTGGATGGAAAACACATATCAAAATTGCCAGATCATTTTAGTAGTGTATATAGAAGAGACAATATTGGCATAATATTTCAAAAATACAACCTTATAATGGATTTGAGTGTGCTGGAAAATATCATACTTCCATTAGTGCCACTCAATATTTCTCAAAGTGAGTTAAACTCAAAAGCCAAGAAAGTAATGTCAACATTTCATATTGAACATAAATCAAATGAGTTAGTAAGGAACCTTTCGGGTGGGGAACAGCAACGTACAGCAATAGCACGTGCTCATATAGCAGACCCAAAGATAATACTTGCAGATGAACCAACTGCTAATCTTGATGAGAGACTCTCACTAGCCTTTATAGAGATACTCAAAGAGATGAAGACACAGAGTAAGACTATTATAGTTGCGACGCATGATCCGCTCTTTTTTGAACTTGATTTTGTAGATAGGTATATTGATTTTGACTCCTGAGGTACTTACTCTTTTTATCTTAAATACTCTTTTTCTCGTTTTTTCGACATTAGCGTTAATCTTAAGTGTAAAAATAAGTCTTTATTACGATAAAAATGCAACGACTTCCAAGCAGTATGCGTTAGAAAAACAGAGTTATTTAGGCTCTACAATTATCAAGTATATTTTTGCTATTAAGGTACCGCTTTTTATTTTTTTTATTTTTACTCTTGAGAAGATTTCGCATATTTTACCAGGAGCGATGTGTAGTGCTGGTGTTGTAAATGCTACGGACTATGGAGTCTATCTGTTGATGATAAAGGTAGTAAACCTTTATCTCTTTGCTTACTGGATTATTTTAAATACAGAAGATATGAAGAGTGAAATGCAGCCGTATATGAAGACGAAATTTCAATTTTTTATCCCTTTATACCTTCTTTTATTAATAGAAATAATACTTGAGACTATGATGTTTCTCTCTATAGATATTAAAGATGTAGTTGATTGTTGTGGTGTTGTTTTTTCTACTAGTGATAAAACTTATATGGCTGAGATAATTGGAGCGAATGCTCTCATTCAAAATACGCTATTTTACGGAGTCTTCATAGCAATGATTATTGCATATATACAAAAGAAAAAGAGACTCTTCTCAATTGTAAACTTACTCTTCGCTCTTGTATCCTTGTCCACTCTCATAGGTTATTTTGGCACGTATATTTATGAAATGCCAACGCACCATTGTCCTTTTTGTTTTTTGGCATACGAGTATAACTACATAGGCTACTTTTTATATGCATTTTTATTTATAGGTACATTTTCCGGCATGATTGTAAGCGTGGTAGAGTTTAGAACTGAAGATGAAAGAAGAGGATATAGACTCTCTCTGCTTTTTAATTCAGCATATGTTCTTTTAGTGAGTTCATATGTTCTGTTATACTATATAAAAAATTCTGTTTTACTATAAAAGGAAGATTTTTTATGAAAAAACGAACAAAAATCATAGCAACAATAGGTCCTGCCTCTGACTCATTAGAGCAGATAACAGCTCTTATGAGAGCTGGTGTGAATGTATTTAGACTTAACTTTTCTCATGGTACACATGAGTATCATTATGAAGTTTTATCTCGCATACGTGAAGCTGAAAAAAACACAGGGCTTTTTGTTGGTGTACTGCAAGATATTAGTGGACCAAAAATTAGAGTAGGAAAGATAGAAGAGATTTTTGAGCTAAAGACTGACGATACAGTTGAGTTCGTTAAAGAGGAGATAGTTGGAGTAAAAGTTTCTGAGAGTGAGTATAAAACCTGTATTAACCAAGCTCAGATTTTAGACCAACTTAAAATTGGAGAGTATATCTATCTTTATGATGGAATGATTCGTAGTGAAGTGATAGAGATCAATACAGACTCCGTAAAAGTTAAGGTGCTCAATGCAGGCCTCCTTAGTTCGAAAAAAGGTGTCAACTTTCCAAACACCCGTTTAGGCATAGATGTTCTCACTCCTAAAGATAGAGAAGACATTGTCTGGGGTGTTGAAAATGGTATTGACTTTATGGCTATCTCTTTTGTTCAAGATGCGCAAGACATTATAAATGCGAGAAGCATAGTTGAAAAGAGTGGTGGTCATGTTCAGATTTTTGCTAAGATAGAGAAGTTTGATGCAATCGAAAATATTGATGACATCTTAAATGTAAGTGATGGCATAATGGTTGCCCGTGGAGATCTCGGCATAGAAGTACCATACTATACAGTTCCATCACTTCAAAAGATGCTAATTTCAAAGGCGAACGCAGCATCAAAACCAGTCATCACAGCAACCCAAATGCTACTCTCTATGACAACGCAAGATAGAGCTACTCGTGCAGAGATAAGTGACATAGCTAATGCTGTTTTAGATGGAAGTGATGTTGTCATGCTTTCAGAAGAGAGTGCGGTTGGTCACAATCCAGTTCAAGCAGTTGAGACTATGGTCAAAGCGATTCAAGGGGCGGAAAAAATTTACTCTTATGATAAACATAAAGATTTTGAACTAAGAGATGCAACTGACAGTATAAATGCGGCGGCGGTAAAACTTTGTAGTGAAGTAGATGCTTGGGGGCTTATCTGTTTAACCTCTAGTGGGGCTTCTGTAAGAAAAATTTCGCGTTATCGTCCACGAAGAGATATTTATGCCGTCACTCATGATGAAAAGATAGCGAGATTTTTAACTATATGTTGGGGTGTCGTACCTGCTTTTATGGTCTCAAAAGATTCACTAGGACAAGTTATATCACAAGTCATGAACCAAGGTTTAGAGCGTGATGTTTTAAAATTGGATAAATCTTACATACTTACAGCAGGAGACCCTGTAGGGATAGAGGGTAGTACAAATATTATTCGTATTATCAGGGAGCAGGAGATGAATTATTTTAAATCTCTTGGAAGAGAGTAGGGGCTGTTTTCTTTTAAACTTTTTTATCGTCCACCAAATTTATCATTCCACCACTGAGCTGGAGTAAATGTTTTTTGTTTTACACTCTCTTCATCAAAAGAGTACTCATAAGTGTTGCAGTAATCCATAATAGTTTCATAAGCTTCATTGATCTGCATAGACATTTTTGTAGCTTTTTCTGTGTCATCTTTATGTTTGTCTGGATGCCATTTTTTCATAAGGTTTTTGTATTTGTTTTTGATTTCTTTTATTGTGGAAGTTTCGCGAAGGCCAAGAAGCGATTTGGCCTTCATTATTTTTTCAAAGGAGTGCAAGGAGTCTGTTTAGTCTTGTTGTCTTCTCATAAATGCGGGAACATCTAGGTAGTCACTATCTAAGTCTCCACCAACAACAAGGCGAGGACGAGTTACAGCACGAGGAGGAGGTGTATTCTCACCTACGAAGTCATCATTATTACTAAGGTCTTTTTCAAAACCAGTCGCGACTATGGTAATTTTAATGTAGTTTTCAGCAATTGTGTCATCAGTTGATGTTCCCCAGATTACTTCTGCATCATCATGCGCACTCTCATTTACAACTTCCATTGCATCTGAAAGTTCTATCATAGAAAAGCTTGGGTGCATTTTAAAGTGAACTAAAACTCCCATTGCACCATTAATAGACATATTGTCAAGTAAAGGAGACTCGATAGCAGCTTTTATAGCTTCGTATGCTGCATTTTCACCTTCATGCTCACCAACACCCATAAGTGCCATACCTTTATGACTCATAACAGTTTGTAAGTCGGCGAAGTCAAGATTAATATCATTCTCGCCACTAGAAAGAATAACACCAGAAGTTCCACTGACCGCTTGTGCTAACACACCATCAACAATTTTAAAGCTGTCTTTGAGTCCAAGCTTTCTGTCGATGATAGAGAGGAGTTTATCATTTGGAATAACAACGATTGAATCACTCTCTTTTTTAAGCTCTTCTAAACCAATTTCTGCAAGTTTGAGGCGTTTGTTACCTTCAAACTTGAATGGTTTTGTAACTATAGAGATAGTAAGTGCACCAACTTCTTTAGCAATTTGTGCGACAATAGGAGCGGCACCCGTACCAGTTCCACCACCAAGTCCAGCAGAAATAAAAACGATGTCAGCACCCTCAAGAGCACTTCTAATATCATCGTAGTTCTCTAATGCGGAGTCTTTACCTATGGATGGTTTCATACCGGCACCAAGACCCTTTGTAAGCTTCGCACCGATTTGAATTTTTGAAGCACCGTTCGTTTCATTTAGAACCTGTGCATCAGTATTTACAAGTAGCATCTCTATACCACTCACACCCTCGTTAAGCATGTGCCCAATCATGTTTCCACCACCGCCACCAACGCCAACTGCTATGATTCTTGCTCCGCTTTGATTGCTTGCTTCTTCTACTACAAATGCTTCCATTATCTAACTCCTTTTAAAATAACTGGGTTGCCCAGTTCCAAAACTTACTGAAGCTACTTGCTTCATCACTCTTTTTCTCTTTCTTCGCTGCTTCTAAACTCACCATCTTGTCAGTAGGTACCTCTTCTGATGGTGCAATAGGGATTTCAAGTTCCCCTGCATTAAAATTGACATTCTGCTGTGAAGTTGGAGATTCGTTTGTATGTCTTACTCTTTTATTTACATCTATCTCATATGGTGTGTAAGCAAATGCAGAGTACATAACAAGTCCAATTGCACTTGAGTATTCGGCATCTTTAAGGTTTTCAAAAAGACCATCCATTTCAATTGGGCGTGCTAAACGTACAGGCATGGAACCAAAAGTAGCAACAGCTAAGTCTCTTATACCTTCCATTTTAGAAAATCCACCAGTTAGGACTACACCAGCACCCATTTGATCTTTGAGCCCACTTTTGTCGATAAACTGTGCAAGTATCATAAGAGTCTCTTCAACTCTTGCAAATATTACATTATGAACAACTTCAAGTGATACTTCATGTGTTGAGTTTTCATCACCAATTACAGGAAGCTCTATTAGATCATTACTTGGAGTTAGTAAAGACCCATAACTAAGTTTTACGCTATCGGCAACATTGAGAGGGGTGTGTAGTGCCATTGAAAGGTCACTTGTCACATGGTTAGAACCCACTCCAAGAAATTCGTTATAGCGTATGGAGTTTCCGGAATGAATAGCAATATTACTTGTATTACCACCCATGTCAATAAGTGCCACTCCTAGTTCTTTCTCATCATCATTAAGTGTCGCGATAGAAGAAGCATACGAGTTAAGAACGATATTTTCTACTTCAACACCGGCACCCTGAACTGCTTTTCTGAGGTTGTTAAGGTTTGATTTTTGCGTTGTGATGATATGAGTTTCGACTTCAAGTCTTGCGGCATTCATACCTAGAGGGTCTTCTATAAAGTCTTGATCGTCCACTTTAAAGTTAAATGGGAGTGCGTGGAGCACTTCATACTCATTTGGGATGTTTGCATTGTACAAAGATGTGTGCATAACGCGTTCAATCTCTTTAAAACTTATCTCTTTTGTTTGTATATTTACAATTCCATTAGAGTTCAAACTTTTTGTATATGCACCAGAGATTGAGACTATAGCAGTTTTTACATCACTACCAGAGACACGTTTAGCATCTTCTACGGCAGTTTTTATAGAACGAGAAGCTAACTCTATGTTAGTAATGCTTCCTTTCTTGAGTCCTTGTGCCTTAGTCGTACCCGCTCCAGTGATTGAGATTGAATTGTCATTCTCAATCTGAGCGATAATTGCACATATCTTTGTAGAGCCTACATCGATGGCTAAAACTGTTCTGCTCAATTTAGAGTCCTTGCATAAATATCTCAGTTTGGTACTTGTTTTGTAGAGTTTTTATAAGCCCTTCATTAAACATAGTACTTTTCAATCTAGCAATTTCATTGCCCTCATTGTTATCTGTGTTAGTAAGCAGTTTTTGTTCCAAAATATCATATAAAACAACTTTTGAACTACTTAGTTGGATAAAAGATCTTTTCTTATCACTCATAAATAGTTTACCTAAAAATTCGTTAGCTTCAGTTTGCGTGAGTTCTGTTATCTTCTCTGTCTCACTTGCTTTAAGGAAGTCAGTCGTCTTACCAGCAAAGTTTTTTAACGAAGCATTTGCTAGTTCTAATAGTTTTTTCTGTTTTTCCTGAGCGACAAAAAGAGGGAAAACTTCCGCTTTCGCCTCTTCAAATGTTTTCATTTTAGAAGGGTTTGTTTTAACAAGTTCAAATGTATGGTAAATTCCATTGACAAGAACTGGTTTAAGATATGGAGATGTAGTAGAAAGTCTCGAAATCTTCTCAAGTACTTCTACAGAGAAAGGGTTTTTAGCTTTAGAAACTGTAATAGTTTCAAAGTTTGTATCATTATCAAGATTTCCTTTTTTATAGTCAATATATGTTCTGAGTGCTTTATCTTTTGTAGCCTTATCATTTAACTCTTTTATAATAGCACTTTTAGCATCTTCTAAAGTGATGATTTTTCCTTCAGAGTCTTTGAAATGTGTTCTGTTTTGTGAATAATGTTTTTCTATTGTAGTATCATCATACTCTTCAGTTACAGGAGCTTGTTTGATAAACTTTACATCATAACTCACTTCACTCATAAAATTTTGGCGTTTTAATTCCCAAAACTCTTTTAGTTTCTTGTCTGAAGTATCTATATTAATATCGTTTTGAGTAAGTACTTTATAGTTGATTTTATCAGCTATATTTGTAGCTGTTGTTAGGATTTTTTTCTCATTCTCACTTGCTTCAACCGGGAGAAGGGATAGTGTTTTCATGATTAAAAGATCTTTTTTAAGACCTGCTTCATACTCTTTTGTGGTAAGTCTGTTTTGAGATAGTACACTTCTGTATGTCTCTTTGTCAAAAACACCGTCTTTAAAGAAATACTCTTGTGTTTGTAGTGCTTCTAAGATTTCTTTATCGTTTATACTTAAATCGTAAGAGTGTGCTAAGTTAATTACTAAGGCTTGCTGTACAAGTTGTTCTAGAGCCTGTTTTTGAAGACCAAACTGCTTTGCTTTCTCTTCATCAAAATTGCCTTGGAACATTTGGTTGTATTTCGCATAAAGATTTGAGTAGTTTTTTTGAAGTTCACCCATGCTTATTTCGACATTTCCGACTTTTGCAACTGCTCCGGCTTTGTCTCCGTAGCTATATTGTCCCCATCCAACAAAACCAGCACCAACAAATGCTATAGTTGAAATCCAGATAGTAATTATAAGCCACTTTTTGTGTCTTTGCATCCATGTAATCATATAAAAAAACCTTATTGAGTGATATTTACGTAATTCTAGGTAAATTCGTATTAAAACTTGATAAAGAAGGCTGCTTATTGCATTTAAAGAGTTTTAATCTTCTAGGTATGACTGAGACCCATCAAGCATAAGAAGTCTACAACTCTTTTCTAAAACAGAGAGCCTTTTGGCCATCTCGTGAATATCTCTGCTATAGGCATAAACGCCATATCCTCGAATAACCATGATGTTTGTTTTGTTAGTCTGAAAATAGTAAGCTATTTCACTTTCAGCTCTATCATACCAGTTGTCAAACTTTTTGGGATCAAAAATTTCAATAGAGCCTATCTCTTTGAAACCAAAGTAGTCTTTTGGAACTATCATATTATGTTCTAGCGAGTAAGCAGTGGTAAAAGGGGGCATACTAAAACAGATGAATTTTGCTTCACTTATTTGGGAGTAAATACCAAAGTGGATACTGGCATCTATACTTGCTTGATTCCATCGATAGTCTTTTTTAAAATAAAGTTGTATGAGATTTTCACTATCAAGAGCATCAAATACTGCTTCTTTGGTATTGATTATAAAGCGATTTGTCTCTGTTTTGGCAGAGATTGAACCATGATAAATCCCGAAAAAGTCTTTTCTGAACATAGAGAGTGCAAGTGAGGCGAGAGTTTTCTTGAGGTAGGTTCTATTCATTAGCAGTGTCCAAGTCTATTTTTGTTTTAAAGTTTATCATAAATATAGTTAAGAAGTTAAAAATCAAACCAATAACACCAGCATGAAAACCAAAAGGTTTTGATGGAAGTGGTGTGAGGAGAAAAAATAGGGTTACTCCCACACCTATGATGATTCCATAGAAAATACTTTTTGAAGAGATATTTTTATAATGAAGCCCAAGCATAATAGCAGGTGCTATATGTACTAAAATCTCTAGTTTAATTTGTATTAGCCACCAAATGGTAGAGGGAAGATTGATGGCTAAAACTACCATGACAACCATAATGGCCCATGAAAATAGCTTTCCTACAAATGTTAGTTGTTTTTGCGTGGCATAAGGTTTATGTTTATGGTAGATGTCTTGAGTGAAAAGTGAAGCTATCGCAAGCATGGCACTATCAACTGTAGACATTATGGCAGCAATTGCTGCTGCTATAAATAGAGTAATAACTATATTCATACCCTCTATGTGGGTAAGTTTGTTCAGCATAAGAAGAATTATCTGTTCACTCTGTGTTTTGTCTAAGTCTGGAAAGTGGGCTGAACCGATAATTGCGATTACTATAAGAGGTAAAGTGGTTAAGAGTGGCATAATGACCATAAGTGAAAGAGAACGTCGCAGTGAATTCTCATTTTTTGCAGAGTATATTCTCTGTATGGCCTGTGGGTATACAGAGATACCAAAAAAGATAAGGATAAGAACACTGAGCCAAGTTATTTGATTTGAGAAAGTAACATTTGCGAAAAGTTCTGGTTTTACCTGTAAGAAGAGTGCAGTATTCTCTTGGAGAGAACCATAGTGAATTGTAACGACGCTAAATATGATGATAACACCTACAAAGAGTAAAACTCCTTGAATCGCATCCGTCCATGCGACGCTTCTCATACCGCCGAGTGTTTCGTAAACGACCATGATTATGGACATGAAAACTATACCTTCAGCAAAGCCAATCCAACCACCTGTCACATACTCCATAATATAACCAATCGCTTTTAGGTTTGTAAGCATATAATTTGAGAGTGCGAAGATAGAAATACCAACAACAAGATATGTAAGAGTCTGGGAGTTGTAACGGAAGTTGATATAGTCACCAACGGTGATAAAACCATGTTTCTTACTTAATGGATAGAGTTTTGGAGCGTACAATAGATAACCACCCACAATTGCTATCATGAAAGTAACGCCTACAAGAAAAAACCAACCGTTTCTGTACGCACTTCCCGCAAAGCCTATAAGTGAGTTTCCGCTATATTGTGTTGCATACATTGTAAGAAATAGTACAGTCACACCAAAACCTTGACCACCAAGGTAAAAATCCTTTAAGCTCTCCTCTTTAGAGGCAAATTTACCAGCAAATCCGATGAGAATAAGTGATGTCAAGTAGAGAAGTAAAAACCAAATTCCACTCTCTGAAAGTAGAGTGGTATTATTCATGAGATTCTTTGAGCCTGTCCCATCTTTTTTCAATGAGAAAAATTAAAATACAAGCGTAGATTAGCGTGGTTCCAAGTGAAGCGTAAACCCAAAGTGGAATCCCATAGTAGATGTCCGAAGGTAAAAAAGGAATAGTAAGTAAAAGAAAAATGAATGAGAGCTTAAGCATTTCTGGATTCTCTTTTACTTTTCATTTTGGCTTACTTGAACCAGCCCTTCATTTTTTCAATGGCTGAGTCTAAAAGACCTTCGTGTGGTTTGGATTCAATACCAAAAGAGTCTTGGAGTTTAGCGAGAAGTTCAAGCTGTTCATCGTTGAGCTTTTTAGGATAAGTGATGTTTATCTGTGCAATCAAGTCACCTTTTCCATGCCCATGAACATCGTCTATCCCTTGACCTCTAAAAGTAAAACGTTGTTTATCTTTTGTTCCCACGTCGAGATTGAGTTCTAGCTCTCCTGTGAGTGAAGGTATAGTGAGGCTTTCCCCTGTGATAGCTTGTGTGAAAAATACTGGAATCTCTATGTATACATCATTGTCGTCACGTATAAAGTGTTTATCCGGTGTTACTTCAAAAGTTACATATAAATCACCACGGGTTCCACGTTTTCCTATGTTTCCTTTTCCAGAAACTCTCAAACGGTTTCCAGAATCGATTCCCTTAGGTATTTTAATACTTACACTCTCTTTTACTTCATCATAACCGGCACCACGACATGATTTACATTTGTCAGTTGCTGCGCTTCCAGTTCCTTGACAAGCTGGACAAGTTTGTGAAAAGGTCATAAAGCCCTGTTTCATATAAACTTGACCTTGACCTGCACACTGCTGACAAGTTGAAAGTTTGGCATCTTTTGCTCCGGTACCCTTACAGTCTCCACACGCTTTTTTATATTTGAACTCTACCTCTTTTTCGCAACCAAAGATGGCCTCATCGAAACTTACTCTCATATCTACATTCATATCAAGAGGGTACTTGTCCATTTCAGCTGGGTTTTGACGACGTCTGCTACCGCCACCTCCAAAACCGCTAAACATCTCTTCAAACATAGAACCCAAGTCGTCAAAACCAGCGGATGAACGACGTCCACCACCACCTTGAAGTCCTTCTTTACCATAACGGTCATAGATACTTCTTTGCTCGTCATCGCTTAAACACTGGTATGCTTCGTTACAGAGTTTAAACTTGTGTTCTGCATCAGCATCATCTGGATTTTTATCTGGATGGTATTTTTTTGCTAGTTTTCTATATGCTTTTTTTATCGTAGTTTTGTCTGCGTCTTGTGTAACTTCTAAGATTTCATAATAACTTAAATTTTCCATTGTTACCCCATATATATAATAATTTTTTGGAATTATACCCATAAAAAATAAATAAAATATTTAGCTATAATTCCTGCATGAAACAAATAGTAAGTACAATTTTTATAATTTTTATTCTGTATGGATGTGCGAAAAAACCAGAGGTCCATCTTGAGTATAAACCAGAAACAAAACTTGTTGCAGATGAGTTTTCTAATTTAAAAGAGTGGGAAAAAGAGAATTATGATGAAGTGCTCAAGCTTTTTCAAGAGAGTTGCAGTAGTTCTAAAGTGAGAAAACTTTATAGAGACACATGTGAAAAAGCACTCGATGTACAAGATGCAAAACTATTTTTACAAGAAGAGTTTTTACCTTATAAAATTGTAAACAATAAAAAGCAAGGTCTTTTAACTGGATACTATGAACCTTTTATAGAGGCATCTCTTAAAAAAAGTGAGGAGTATGTCTATCCAATTTATCGTAAACCAAAGGATCTTATAACAGTTGAGCTTTCATCCGTCTATCCTGAGTTAAAGAACTATCGACTTCGTGGTCGCCTAGAGGGCAATAAGCTTATACCTTACTATAGTCGTAAAATGAGTAAGGAGCAGGGCTTAGATGCAGATATATTGTGTTATACAAATTCAAAAGTTGATAGGTTTTTCTTAGAGATACAAGGTTCAGGAAGAGTTCTTTTGGATGACAATAGTAGTATGTTTATAGGTTTTGAAAATCAAAATGGGCACAAATATAGAGCTATTGGTAGATATCTTGTAGAGATAGGTGCCCTACGTTTAGAAGAAGTTTCCCTGCAAAGCATAAGAGAGTGGTTGGAGAAAAACCCTTCACGTCTCGATGAAGTTCTTAACTATAATAAATCGATGGTCTTTTTTCAAAAAAGAGATCAAGGAGCGACTGGAGCATTAGGGTTTGAACTTACACCAAAACGCTCCGTAGCAGTTGATAGACGTTATATTCCACTAGGAAGTATGCTATACTTAGACGCTGATCTACAGAGTAGTAAAATGAGTAAAATAGTGTTTGCTCAAGATACTGGTGGCGCCATTAAGGGTTCTGTCCGGGCTGACCTTTTCTTGGGGAGCGGCGAGGAAGCTTTAGAAATAGCCGGACGCTTAAAAGCACCGCTAAAACTTTGGATTTTACTTCCAAAAAATAGGATACAAAAAGATATATGAATCGTTCACTAGAAAAGTTTAATCGTCTTGTTGACGCCTTACAAGAACTTCCCACTATTGGAAAAAAATCTGCCACAAGACTTGCTTATTTTATGATTATGAATGACACTTATACAGGCATAAAAATATCTCATGCAATAGAAGATGCCATAGGAAGTCTCAAAAAGTGTAGAGACTGTGGTGGAATGAGTGAAGATGAACTCTGTTATATATGCTCTGACGATGGTAGGGATCATACACTGCTTTGTATTGTCGAAAATGCCAAGGATATCTTACTTTTGGAAGAGAATGGTCTTTTTGATGGACGATACTTTGTATTAGACTCTTTAGAAGAGATGAGTGTTTCTCATTTAGAAGATTTGGTTGAAGGAGGAGTAAGTGAAATACTTTTTGCTTTAACTCCTTCTATAGCAAATGATGCTGTTATTCTCTACATAGAAGATAAACTCAGTAGTTATAAAATTAATTTTTCTAAAATTGCACAAGGTGTTCCAACGGGTGTGAGTTTAGAAAATATAGATCTTTTATCACTGACAAGAGCTTTAGAAGATAGAGTAAGAGTATAGATGAAGAGAATCGTATTACTACTTCTTTGTACTCTAATTCTTTTCGCAGAAGAGAATTGTGATATCAAAGATATTGAAGATGAAAAGACAAAAGCGAGTATGCAAAAGTGGCTAGATGGTAACTTTGGACTTAAACCACACAATGTTAACTATATCCTTCCTTATGGCTATAGAGAAAATGCATACCTTTCTAATATTCCTAAACTTCAGTACTCCAATATAGAAGCACAGTTGCAAGTGAGTTTAAAGTTGATACTGGCAGAAAATCTTTTCGGACTCAATGAAAAGTACTACCTAGCATATACACAGCAAGCATTTTGGCAACTTTATGTAGATTCTGCACCTTTTAGAGAGTCACTCTACAATCCAGAAGCTTTTGTTGACTTTCCAATTGAAGATAAGGACTCTCTTCTTCGTTTGAGAAGCTTAACTTTTGGTTATGCACATGAATCAAATGGTCAACCAAATACAGAAGGAATTACTTTTTCAAGCTCTGAAACATTGGAAAATCTCTCCCGCAGTATTAATTATCTTTATTTGAAACTTAGAATGCAGCACGAATCTTTAGTAAGTGATCTGACATTTATAGCGCCTATTTCTGATCTGAGTGACAACCCTGATATAATGGACTATAGAGGTCATACAGAGTTGAAATTTACTTATTTTTTGAATGAGCATATGTTTACTCTTGGGGGAAGGGGGAACTTTAGCACATGGAAAGGGTCAATGGAAGCAACATATTCATACCCGCTTATTAAAGATACAAATTTTTATGTAAAAATATTTAACGGCTATGGAGAGTCTTTGATTGACTATAATAACAACTTTACAAAGTACTCTGTAGGTTTTAGTTTCTCTAGATAGAAAAACTTTTTTGCATCTCTTTTTTTATATCCTCTTTTTTGAGTGAGTGGTTTACAAAAAGCTCATTAGCTAATACACCTTGACCAAGCAACATATCTGCACCATCTTTGTAGGTGATGTTTTTTTCTTTGGCGAGTTTTAGAAATGGTGTGAGTTTACCATAAATAGCATCAGCCACATACTCTGTCGCATTTAAAATCTCTTGAACTAGCTCTTGAGGGGCAGGAAGCTCTTCATCTTTGAGTCCAGCACTTGTAGTGTTTACTATCAAGTCATAATCTTTAATTTTAAAATCTTCCCAAGTAAAACAAGAACATTCAAGCTCTTCAAAGTAAGAGAGTCTCGTCTTACTTCTGTTCAAAACACTTACATTTAAATTGTCTTGCTTAAATCTTGTTGCTAGAGCTTTCGCTGTACCACCTGCACCCAGAATAAGTATGTTTTTAATGTTTTTAAATTCATTTATAGCATAGACAAAACCATCGGCATCTGTGTTGTACCCTATGAGCTTGCCATCTTCATTGATAAGTGTATTTACAACACCAACTTTTTTTGCAAAGCCTCTTACTTCATCACAAGCATGAAATGCAGCTTCTTTGTGTGGCACAGTCACATTTGCACCACTGAGACCTAATGTAAAAAAAGTCTCTTTAAGTTTATCTCCATCTGTAAGTTGTGTTCTCGTATAACAGGCATTAAAACCAAGATGTTTGAAAACAGAGTTATGCATAAGTGGAGAGCGGGAGTGTGATACAGGATTGCCAAAGATGGAAAAGAGTTTCTTCATAGCTAAAACTTTAGTGTTGGTCTAAATCTTCAAGAGAATGAATAAGTGCACCGAGTTTGTTTTCAACTTCCAAGTATTCAAGTTCATTTTGACTATCTGCAACTATCCCAGCACCAGCCTGAAGAACAACCTTATCTTCTTTAACCATTGCTGTACGAATAGTAATAGCACTATCCATATTTCCATCAAAACCAAAGTATCCAACGCTTCCACTATAGAATCCACGTTTTAAGCCTTCATACTCTGCAATAAGTTCCATGGCACGGATTTTTGGAGCACCTGTCATAGTACCTGCTGTAAAGGTAGCCATGAAAAGATCAAACATATCTTTGTCATCTGCAAGTTCTGCGGTAACATCTGAAACTATATGCATTACGTGAGAAAAGCGCTCTATATGCATCATATCTTCAACTCTTACAGTTCCCGTTTTTGCGACACGTCCAACATCATTACGACCTAAATCTATGAGCATTAAGTGTTCTGCTAACTCCTTAGGATCTTCAAGTAACTCTTTTTCAAGTTCTAAGTCTTTTTGTTTGTTGACTCCACGTTTACGTGTTCCTGCGATAGGGCGTAGAAGAAGTTCTCCTTCATTTAAACGTACCATAACTTCAGGAGAAGACCCGACAATGCTAAAGTCTTCATACTCCATTAAAAACATATATGGTGAGGGGTTTTTTGCACGTAGTATTCTATAAAAGCTAAATGGATCAACTTTAATATTTCTCGTGAAACGATTTGTCATCAGTATTTGAAAAACATCACCGCTTAAAATCATCTCTTTTGATTTGTCTATCATATCAAAAAAACGTTTTTTTGAGTGAGCAAAACTTCCTTTGTCCGTACCAATGTTAAGAATCTTATGTTTGTATGTATATGTCCCTTTTAGTTCATCGTGAACCATATCAAATTTTTGACTATACTCTTTGAGAGTACTCACCAATGTGATTTGATGATTTTTATGGGAATATACTAAAATCATTTTTGGTAATATAAGATCTAAATCAGGAGTGTTTAGTTCATCTTCTAAGTTATCCATACTTGAGCCAAGCTTTGGCTCAAATACTTTTACCATATCATAACCTATATAACCAATAAATCCATCAACATAGCCAATCTTAAGCTCTTTAGTCGCCTCTTTATAAATAGTAGTATCTATCTTTTTATAATAACTTTTTAGAAAGTTAAAAGGATTCTCTTCTTTTGTATGCTTTATACCATGTTCATCTGTATGGATTGTTTCATCATTTATGTACTGGAGTCTTTCTCTCGCTCCTATACATATAAAACTATAGTTGCCTTCACTAGCCCCAGCACTTTCAAAAAGATATGTGATTTCGTGCTGAAACATATCTTTTAATTTTGAGTAAACAGCTATAGGTGCAAATTGATCAAGTGTGAATTGCTTTGAGTAAATCAAGTTTCGCCTTAAAATTATAATTTAACTAAAAAAGAACCTGGCTCAACTTTTGCACGTAGAACTCGTCTTGCATCTTTAGCCTCTTTCTCTGTTTTGAAAGGACCAACTAGAACCTTGTTCAGTTTATTTACCTTATGGTATTTATATGTGAATCCTAAGTTTTTTATAGATGTTAAAAACTTTTTGTTTGGCTCATATTTTGAAAATGAACCAACTTGAACATAATAAGCTATACTTGATGTACTTTTTAGAGCTGGTGTTGATTTTGGAGCTACTTTTTTCGAAGGAGTCTGTGCAACTGTTGGTGCTTTTGGTTTTACAGGTACGACAATGACCTCTTCTTCGACAGTACTCTCCTCTTTAAGTTTTTGAGCGATTTGTTCCAGGTTTGCATCTGTATTGTCGCTCTCTTCAACAACTTCAATCTCTTCAAAAAGAGGCTCTTGTGTCGCATCGTCTATAGTTTCTGCCTGAGGTTGAGGAGGAAGAACAGCTTGAGGTAGGTTGTCTGTACCACTTGAACTAAGAGAATTCATGAGCATAACGACGATAATTAAGATAACGCCTAAGGTGGCAACAGCTAAAATAATTTTTTTATTTGAGTTTGCTGATCCACTTTTGTTGAGTATGATGTCGTTGAGTTCATTGTTTTCGTTACTTTCATTCATAGTATATCCCTTAATTTTTTTCTTTTAAATCATATCCAAAATTTTTCTACATAGCAAGAGGAAAAAACACACTACATATGTTTTGACCAAGATGCTCCACGCTCTTTTGCATATACCTCATAAGGTAGAGTAAGGATATTATACTCATTAGGCATATCGTTATTTGGAAACATTCTCCACTGTTTGGGTTGTTTCGCAGCTAGCTTCATAGAAATCATTTTTCCTAGCTGAATAGCTTCAGATAGTGTAGTATGCCCTTTGTGAATATAGACATGAAGATGACCTTCTGTTTTTGTTTGATATGCAGTGAAATTTATGTAACCTTCTTCACGTAGAAGGAGTTGTGCTTTATGGTAAAAACGCTCAGGGTCTCTTCCGTTATAGTCTATGACTATATTTTCAACTTTATTATGTCTGTTTACAAGAGAGTGAGCAACTGTAATCTCACCTTTGAGGTGTTGGTTGATTACAGCTTGAGAGAGAGGAGCATTTACTTTTTCAAACTTGTTGTAAAAAGTTCTACCTTTAAAAGTTAATTTGTCAACTACGGTATCTTTTTTAACCCAGTAGTGGTCACTAACCATTTTAATAAGTTTTAGATCCATAGAAGTCATCTGCTTTTACCTTTTGTTTAGTATGTTGCTTGGTTGTATATTACAAAATTTTGAGCAAGTGCTTTCATCTCTTCTTTTATAGAAGCTTGAAGCTCTGTATTGTTAATGTCATCAAGAACATCCGCCATTTTATTTGCAATGATTTCAAACTCTTTTTCTTTCATACCGCGAGATGTAAGTGCAGCAGAACCAACACGAATACCTGAAGTTACAAAAGGACTTCTTGTCTCACCAGGAACAGTGTTTTTGTTGATAGTCATACCTGCATTTCCTAAAGCTGCATCTGCATCTTTTCCAGAAATCTCTTTACCTACAAAAGATACTAAGATAAGGTGATTATCAGTACCACCTGAAACAACATCGTATCCGCGTTTCATCATTACTTCACCAAGTACTTTAGCATTTGCTTTTACTTGTTTTGCATACTCTTTCCACTCAGGAGAGAGATTGTGTTTAAACCCAACAGCTTTTGCAGCGATAACATGCACAAGTGGTCCACCTTGTAAAGCAGGGAAGATAGCAGAGTTTAGTTTCTTTGCCAACTCTTCATCATTTGTCATAATCATACCACCACGAGGGCCACCAAGGGTTTTATGCGTAGTTGTAGTTACTACATCTGCATAAGGAAATGGACTAGGGTGTTCACCCGCTGCAACTAAACCAGCAATGTGTGCAATATCAGCAAATAAAATTGCGCCAACTGCATCAGCAATTTCACGGAATTTTTTGAAGTCAATTTCACGTGCGTATGCAGAAGCACCACATACGATAATTTTAGGCTTAACGATTTGAGCTATATCCATAACTCTCTCGTAGTTGATACGACCATCTAACTCAACACCATAGTAAAATGGAGAGTAGTTTTTACCTGAAAAACTTGGTTTAGAACCGTGTGTTAAGTGACCACCATGGCTTAAGTCCATACCTAAAATTTTATCACCAGCTTTTAAAAGTGCTGCATAAACTGCACCATTTGCTTGGCTTCCTGAATGAGGTTGGACATTTGCAAAGTTACATCCAAAAAGCTCACAAGCTCTGTCTATAGCTAGTTGCTCAACACCATCAGCATATTCACAACCACCATAGTAGCGCTTCGCTGGATAACCCTCAGCATATTTGTTAGTAAAAACTGAACCCATAGCTTCCATAACTGCTGGAAGTGTAAAGTTTTCAGATGCAATCATCTCTAAGTGGTCTGTTTGGCGTTCTAGCTCTTTTTCGCATAAATCAAATATTTCGCTATCGAACTCTTTTAAAAAACTCATTGTGTAACTTTCCTTGTTAGATTAATAATGTGCAGATTATACGCAACATTTAATAATAAATGACTGAATAAAAACTACTTATTTATTTGAGATGAACTACTTAAGTTCATCTCTTACAATTTTTACAGCTTCGACCATATGTAATAAACTCGGTTTTACTTCATCCCATTTTCTTGTTTTTAAGCCACAGTCAGGGTTTATCCAGAGTTGTTCTTTAGGGAGAACTTCTAATAAAAGCTTGATTTGTTCGACCATCTCGTTTACACTTGGAATTCTTGGTGAATGGATGTCATAAACCCCAGGACCAACTTCTTGTTTATACCCAGTTTCTTTGAAAATCTTAAGAAGCTTATTACCACTTCTTGCAGTTTCAATAGATATTACATCAGCATCCATAGCCTCAATAGTTCCAATAATATCATTAAACTGACTGTAGCACATATGTGTATGTATCTGAGTTTTATCCCAAGCGCTACTAACAGAGAGTTTAAAGTCCTTTACCGCCCACTCTTCGTACTCTTTTATTTTCTTTTTACGAAGAGGATAACCCTCTTTAAAAGCTGCTTCATCAACTTGTATGATTTTTATACCTGCTTTTTGTAAGTCATCTATCTCATCACTCACAGCAAGCGCAATTTGTTGAGAGACCTCACTTCTAGGCATATCATCTCTTACAAAAGACCAGTTTAAAATTGTCACAGGGCCTGTGAGCATTCCTTTCATGATAGCCTGTGTTTTACTCTGTGCATAAGTCGTCCAATCAACAGTCATAGCTTTTGGACGTGAGATGTCTCCATAAATAAATGGAGGTTTCACACAACGGCTTCCATAGCTTTGAACCCATCCATTTTGTGAGAATCCGTATCCTTGTAGTTGTTCACCAAAGTACTCAACCATATCGTTTCTTTCAGGTTCACCATGAACTAGGATTTCTAAACCACACTCTTCTTGAAATGCTATACACTCATCTATGTAAGCTTTCATCTGTGTTTCATACTCCTCTTTAGTTATAAGGGAGTTTTTGAAGTCCCTTCTTGTTTTTCTGAGTTCATTTGTTTGTGGGAAAGAACCAATGGTTGTAGTTGCTAAATCTTTATACTTTAAAAGATTTTTTTGGATTTTTATTCTTGTAGAGAAGTCACTGCATCTTTGGGTTTTACTTATGTTCTTTACTCTTGTTTGCACAACTTTATCATGTATGAGTGTAGATGTTTTTCTATCTTGATTTGCTTGCGTATTCTCTTTTATAGAAGACTTTTCATGAGTGCTTAACTCTTCATCAAAGAAGATTTTTGATATTAGGGAGACTTCATAGAGTTTCTCTTTTGCATAACTGAGCCAGTTTTTAATTTCACTGTTCATCTTTTCCTCATACTCCAGAGTAAGAGGAGTGTGTAAAAGTGAACAAGATGAAGAGATGATAATTTTTCCTTTTGGAACTTTTGTAGCTATTTTTTCAAGAAGTTTCACTGTTTTTAGTATGTTGTTTTTCCAGATGTTTCTTCCGTCAACTACACCTGCTACTAGCATCTTATTACTTTTTGCAATTAACTCAAGGACTTCAAAGTTTTCTTCTCCATACAAAAAGTCAAGACCAATACCCCAGATAGGAGTGTGGAGTAAAATTTTTGTTGCTTCATTTGAGTGTTCAAAGTAAGTAGTTACTAAAATGTCTATTTTTGATGAGACAGTAGAGAGCTTTTCATAGCTTGGTTTGATAAGACTCAGTATTTTTTTATCATTATCTTTTGCAAAAATCGGCTCATCTATTTGAACTGTTATATGCTCATCAAGCTTGCATATCTCATCAAATAACTCTTCATAAATGGGTAATATTTTGCCTAAAAGCTCGTAAGTCTCACCCTCATCAACTCTTTTACTAAGACCAAGAAAAGTGATAGGACCAATGATGTTTATCTTTGTCTTTATACCTAAGGCTTTTGCTTCTTTATACTCACTCAAAATTTTCTTGGAGTTTAGTTTATACTCATCGTTTTGTGAGAGTTCCGGAACTATATAATGGTAGTTTGTGTTAAACCACTTCGTCATTTCCATAGCAACAGAGTGTTTGTCTCCCCTCGCCATAGTGAAGTAGAGTTCTTCATCTTCTAAACCTCTAAACCTTTGAGGAATTGCACCGAGCATGATGGCCGTGTCTAAGACATTGTCATAGAGTGAAAAATCATTTGAACTTATGAAATCAATACCAGCGTCTCTTTGATACTCCCAATGTCTCTGTTTGAGTTTGAGTGCTACAGCATGAACATCTTTAATTGTGCTCTCTTTTATCCAAAAACTCTCCAATACTTTTTTTAATTCTCTTTGCTCTCCAATCCTTGGAAAACCTACTATATAATTTTTATTTGACATGAATATATCCTATATATTTATAACATCAAATGAGTAGTGCTCATTTATGTGCGTTTACAGATTTTCTGCTTGTAGTGTTTTTTTGTAAATGTTATAAGTAAGAAAGAGGAGGGTGCACACCAGTTCTACGAAATGCAAAGCATACTGTGTAGAAAGGGCATCTTGGGATAAAGTGGTTTAAAAGAAGTGCGATCTTTGTTTTAAGCTTGTAAAAGCAGTTGCACTGGCATGTTCTTGCATTTAACTTACGAAGCCTAACTAGTGCTTCATTGCTAATGATAAGATACTTTCTTATAAAGCCAGTGCTTGGTTTCATAGTATTTCTTACTCTGTTTCTTCTTCAGGTTTTTCTTCACCTGCAATAGGTTTCATCGCAGGGAAGAGAAGTACATCACGAATACTATGTTCGTTTGTCAGAAGCATAACAAGTCTATCTATACCTATACCTTGACCCGCTGTTGGAGCCATACCGTAGCTGAGTGCCTCAACAAAGTCACTATCCATTTCATGTGCTTCATCATCACCACTATCTTTTGCTTCCATTTGACCCTCAAAACGTGAGAGTTGATCGACTGGATCGTTAAGCTCGCTAAATGCGTTTGCTATCTCGCGACCAGCAATGAAAAGTTCAAATCTTTCTGTGATTGCAGGATTCTTATCACTTCTTCGTGCAAGTGGAGAGATTTCAACAGGATACTCGGTGATAAAAGTAGGATCTATGAGTTTCTCTTCAACAAACTCATCAAATAGTTCACCTTGAAGTTGTCCTAAATTCATGCCCGGTTTTACCGTGATATTTTTAGATTTTAAGTATGCGATGATATCTTCTTTTGTATTCACAACTTCTGCTGGAACTCCACCCACCGTTGTCAAAGACTCTATAAGTGGAATCTCTTGAAAGTTTGCAAAGTTTACTTCTATCTCTCCATATGGAAGAAGAACAGGAAGGTTTAGATGTTCAAAAAGGTATTCGAAATACTCTTTTGTAATTTTTATTAAGTCTTTGTAAGTCTTATAAGCCCAGTAAAACTCTATAGAGGTAAACTCAGGATTGTGAGTTGCATCCATTCCCTCATTTCTAAAGTTACGGTTAATTTCAAATACAGCCTCAAAACCACCAACAATTAAGCGTTTTAGGTAAAGTTCAGGTGCGATTCTAAGGTATCTATCTATACCAAGTGCATTATGGTGTGTCACAAATGGCTTCGCATTTGCTCCACCGGCAATTGGATGCATCATCGGTGTTTCAACTTCTAGAAAACCTTTATCTTCAAAGAAACGACGCGTTAAAGAGATAACCTTTGAGCGAGTTTGAAAAGTTTTTTTCACTTTTGTGTTCATGATTAAATCAAGGTAACGTTTTCTGTATCGAATCTCTTTATCGGTAACTCCATGAAATTTTTCAGGAAGAGGGTTTATTGATTTTGTTAAAAGTTGTAGACTATCTGCATGAAGTGAAAGCTCACCATGACCAGTTACAAAAGGGTACCCGCCAACTTCTATAATATCTCCAACTTCAATGTTCTTTTTGAAAATAGTGTTGTAAAAATCTTCAGGAAGATTGTCACGTGCGACATAAACTTGTAACATACCGCTTTCATCCTCTATCTTTACAAATGATGCCTTTCCCATGATACGTAAAAGTTTGATACGACCACTAACGATATAGTGGCGTTTCTCATCGCGTTTATCTTCCATGTCTTCTATGTCTGCATTTACATTTAAGTATTTACTTATCGTAGTATTTCTTTTCGAGTCGTTAGAGTAAGGATTATATCCTGCCTCTTTAAGCAGGTTTGCTTTTTCTATTCTCTGTTGTATAAATTTATTTTCAAAAATCAATAATTTTTCCTTCATTAGTCTTGTTTAGCTTGACACTCTGAACAGATTCCATAAATCTGCATTGAGTGGTCTTCCATCTTAAAGTTAAGTGTATCAGCGATTGTCTGCTGGCGTTTTTCTATCTCTTCATCTACAAATTCGGTAATTTTCGCACACTCTGTACATATGAGATGATCATGGTGCTCTTTTGCTCCAAGTTCATATTTTTTTCCTTGCGCCCCAAATGAAAGTGACGTGACCACATTAGACTCTTCAAGAAGTGCTAATGTTCTGTAAACAGTAGCTATACCAGTTTTAAGACCGGGGTGTTCTTCTTGTATAAGATGGTGGAGTGCTTCTGGAGTTAAATGTTCATCAGAATTATAAAGAGTTTCAAGTATAACTTCTCTTTGGATGGTAAACTTTAGATTGTTCTTTTTCAAAAGCTCTTTAAAGTTACTCAAAAGTTGTTTGTAGGCTACTGTTCTATCATTAAAATCTGTGTGTATATTTGACATTTTACTTCTCTTCTATCTGTTTTTGTATCTCTTCTATCTGCTCTTTTGTAGACTCTTCTATCTGCTCTTTTGTAGACTCTTCTACTAGCTCTTGTGTTTTATCTTTGATAGCTTCTGAACTCTTTTGTACAGTTGCATTTATATCTTCACTCATCTCAACAGGGTCGATTTTCATGATAACAGAACCTGTCTCCACCAGTATAGGGAATAAAACACTGTTTTGCAAAGTAGAATCTATCGTTGAACGAACTGCTTTGATATTGTATGCTGCATGTGCAATTACCGCAGCTATAAGAAAAAACTTACTTGCTCCAAAGAAAAATCCAAGAAGTTTATCTATCGGACCAAGTCCACTCATATGACTAAGCTTTTTGAAAATGAAGCCTATAAGCACCATAAGTAGCCAAAATGCTGCTAATGTTGTTAGAAATCCAAGAAAGCTTACGGCCGCTGGACTTGAAAAATTAAATATTAAGTTGTTTAAGTATTCACCAACACTGTCGCCCATACGTGATGCAATGAATATACCACCGATTATCCCAACTAAACCAAAAACTTCTTTAAAGAAGCCGTTGATAATTCCCTTGAGACCTAAAAGAAGAATTATACTTGCGGCAATGAGGTCAAAGTAACTAATTTCCATGTAATTTTTCCGTGTTCATTTGATTTTTGCCATTATGTTTTGATTTATAAAGTGCTTTATCGGCTCGAGAGATTATCTTATCTGGGACATCACCTTTGTAGTATTGAGTAGCACCAATACTCATCGTTACATTAAGAGATGTGCCTTTATAGATAAGCTGATTTGAGCTTATTAGGTTAAGGATTCTATGTCCAATCTCTTTGCATGCAGCTTCATCTATACGGTTGAGAGTGATTATAAACTCTTCACCTCCATATCTAAAGACTTTATCCCCGTCTCTTAAGGTTTTTCTGATTATATTTGCGATGAAGATTAAAATCTTATCACCTGCTATATGCCCATGCGTGTCGTTTATAAGTTTAAAATCATCAATATCTAGAATAAGTAGATGGAGTTTATCTTGAATATGACCTCTATTGCATACTTTTGTTAGGTAAGAAGTAAGGGCTCGTCTATTAAATACTTTTGTTAAAGAATCAAGGTTTGAACTCTCTTCAAGCTCCTGTACCTGTTTTGTTAGCCTACTTATCATACTGTTTGCTTTTTGAACCTCATGGTTCATATGCTCTTGTATGTCATCAAACTTTTCTTTAATACTTGGATAGTCTATGTGAATATCTTCACACTCGTTGAGTGTCTGCTTTTGCATCTGTGAAAGTTTTGCAAACTTTCCATTTGTGTTTTCATAGGATTTAAGAGACTTTTTTGCGATTTCTTTATAAGTGTTGGTAAAGACCTCTTTAGCATGTTCTGATGAGTCTATATTCTCATTGTCCATCATGCTAATAGTGCTAGCTGCATCTTTCAGGTAAGCAACCACATATTCTTTAGAAACAGTTTCAGTGGTGTCAATTTTTGTTAGTAACTCCTCATAAACCTGAGTCACTAAAAATTTCAAATCAGCTTTTTGCATAATTATCCCATGTAAAATATTTTGTAATTATACTCACAAAAGCATAAACAAAACTTTTGTACAATTTTTTACAGATTATTTCTTTTATTCATCACATTTTTAGGTATGTTTTGGTAAAATCCCAAAAAATTATATACATAAGGTTCTACTATGAGTACTTGGAGTCCATCTAGCTGGAGAGAGAAACCAATTTTACAACAGCCAATTTATCCAAATCAAGCGGAGTTAAATAAGGTTTTAGCGGAACTTAAAAACTATCCGCCACTTGTTTTTGCAGGTGAAGCGCGTTCATTGAAAAGTCAGTTGGGAAATGTAGCTAATGGAGAGGGTTTTTTACTTCAAGGTGGAGATTGTGCAGAGAGCTTTTCAGAGTTTCATGCATTCAACATACGTGACAGTTTCAAAGCGATGTTGCAGATGGCAGTTGTGCTGACTTATGCAGGTGGACTTCCTGTTGTAAAAGTTGGGCGTATGGCTGGACAGTTTGCTAAACCTCGTTCGAGTGACACAGAAACTCTTGATGGCGTTACACTTGATTCGTACCGTGGAGACATTATCAATGGCTCTGACTTCACATCTGCTGCTCGTACTCCAGACCCACAAAGAATGATAAAAGCATATAATCAGTCGGCAGCTACCTTAAATCTCCTCCGTGCTTTTGCTACGGGTGGTTTAGCAGATTTACACCAGGTTCATAAGTGGACGCTTGATTTTGCTCATAAAGGCAACGCAGTCGATAAGTATGAAGCACTTGCTGAAGAGATTGGAAAATCTTTGAAGTTTATGGAAGCGTGTGGTGTAACTTCAAAAACATATAGAACATTGAGAGAAACTGACTTTTATACTTCTCATGAAGCACTTTTACTTCCATATGAAGAGGCGTTTACAAGACAAGATTCTACGACTGGTGACTGGTATGATACATCAGCACATATGTTGTGGATAGGTGATAGAACGCGTCAGCTTGATGGTGCACATGTTGAGTACTTAAGTGGCGTTCACAACCCAATAGGTCTGAAAGCTGGTCCATCAATGGACCCTGAAGATTTAGTAAAACTGTGTGATAAACTCAACCCGAACAATGTAGCAGGTCGTCTTAATATTATCGTGAGAATGGGCGCTGGAAAAGTTGGTGATGGTCTTCCAGCCCTAATTCGCGCTGTTGAGAGAGAAGGGCACAAAGTAGTATGGTCATGTGACCCAATGCATGGAAATACTATCAAATCTTCTAACAACTTTAAAACACGTCCAGTGGATGCTGTTTTAACAGAAATGAAAGAGTTCTTCCAAGTTCATAAGTCTGAAGGTACTTTTGGTGGGGGTGTTCACTTGGAGATGACAGGTAAAAATGTTACTGAGTGTATCGGTGGAAGTTTTACAGTAACTGAAGAGGACTTATCTTCTCGCTACCACACACACTGTGACCCACGTCTAAACGCAGACCAAGCTTTAGAGCTTGCATTCTTAATCGCTGATTCACTTAAAGAAGGGCAAAAATAGTTAAGCGGTTTTTCGCTTAACTATTCTCAATCTCCTCGACTTTCTCTTCTATCATAAACAACTCTTCCATTTTTTGCTCATACATATCTTCTAGCTCTTGAAGCTCACTAGCCAATTTACTTAAGCCTATCTCTTCATAACATTTTGGATCAGCAAGACAGCTATTTTTCTCTTCTATCTTTTCTTCAAGCTCTTCTATCTCACGTGGGAGTTTTTCAAGTGCTATTTTTTCTTTAAATGTAAGCTTTAGAGCTTTTGGTTTCTCTTTTTTCTCTTGTATCTCTTTTGGATTAGCATTTACTTCATTTTGCATAGTGTCTAACTCTTTAAGCTCTTTTTCTAGTTCAAGATACTCGCTATACTGTTGATGCGACTCTTCTATGGTTTTGTCTTCTTTAAAGATGAAGAGCTTTTTAGCAATTTTGTCTACAAAGTATCTATCATGGCTTACAATGATAACAGCGCCGGGAAAGTTTGTAAGCTGTTCTTCTAAAATGTTTATGGTTGGAATATCCAAGTCATTTGTCGGTTCATCGAGAATGAGAATATCTACATTTTTAGTAAAAAGAAGTGCTAGTGCGACACGGTTTTTCTCTCCACCACTTAAAACACCGACTTTCTTGTCTAAAAACTCACGTGGAAACAAAAAGTTTTTAAGGTATCCATATACATGGAGGTCACTTCCTCTTACATTTACTCTATCTCCGCCATTTGGACAAAAAGTCTCTATGAGGTTTTTATCATCATCGAGCATCTCTCTGTGTTGGTCGAAATAACCGACTTTAAACTCTCCACGTTTGATGACACCGTGAGTTGGTTCTATCCTTCCAAGAAGGGCTTTGAGCAGGGTTGATTTTCCGCTTCCATTTGGTCCGACTATGGCTATAACATCTTTTTGCAGTATACGGGTTGTGAAGTTTTTAAGAAGCTCTTTTTCGCCAAGACGCAGACCTAAATTTTCAACTTCAAAAAGCATCTTTTGCTTGTTTATGCTTTTGTCACGGTTGAAGTTTTTTGCCTCGCGTTGCAATTCAACAGACATTTTTCGTATCTTTGCAGGATTTGTTTTTGCATCTTCACGGAGTTGCATAAGACGCTCTTTTCGACCCTCGTTACGTTTAAGACGTGCTCGTACCCCACGAGCAAACCATTCATTTTCACGTTTTAAGACACCAAGAAGGTTATCGTGCTGTTTTTGTAGAGTACGGATGTACTCCTCTTTTTGAGTTAAGTAGTTAGAATATCCACCACTATACTCTCTAAGAGCACAGTCATCCACCTCTACAGATTTTGTAGCGACTCTATCTATGAAGTATCTATCGTGAGAGATGAAAACAAGTGTAAATTTCTCTTTTAAAAGAAGCTCTTCTAAAAACTCAACCATGTAAACATCAAGGTGATTGGTAGGCTCATCAAGAAGTAAAACATCTGGTTTTTGTAAAAGTAAAGAGGCAAGGGCAACACGACGCTGCTCTCCACCACTAAGAAGCGAGATAGGTTTGTCTTCATAGCGTTTGAGGTCAAAGTGCTGGATGATGCGCTCTATCTTGTCATCTAAGTTCCAAGCATTGTGATGTTCAATGTAGCGTGAGAGTTTTTCATGCTCATCTATAAGAAGTCTGTTTTCAAAGTCATCCGCGAGTTTGAGTGAGAGTTCATTATATCTCTCTTTTGCAGCGTTGAGCTCTTTGAGGCCATGCTCTACAGCTTGGCGAACATTATGACCATCAACAAATTCTGGGCGTTGGTCAAGCATCTTAACTTCAAGGTCATTCTTAGTTATACGACGACCGCCGTCATATTCAAGAGTCCCGTTCACAATTTTCATAAGAGTAGATTTCCCACTCCCGTTTTTTCCGATGATAACAATACGTTCACCCTCATCAACATGAAAATTAATCTCTGTGAGAATCTTCTGGGCTGAGTAGTGTTTTGATATGTTTTGTAGGTCTATTAATGCCATAGCGAATTTTACCCTATATATTGTAATAATGAGCTTTTAGAAGTGCCCTTAAGATAAAGTTTTTGTTTTTAGTCGTATTGGAATTTACTTTAAGAAAAGACGAGAAGTGACCTTTAGTTAAAAACAAAATCTTTTTTTAGTACAATAAGGAAAAAAGAGATTTTCTTCAGTCGCTGCGTAGAAGTAGAATGTAGTGAACTAAAAAGTAAAAATGAGGATTTATGAGTAGATTTTATATACCAGAAAGCACTAAAACTAAGGGCTTACGTCAAAAAATATTTCATATAATTTTTGGATACCATGAGCGAGTCTCTATAGTATTTGACGTGGGGTTAGTGTTAGTAATTTTACTCAGTGTTGGAGTTTTACTTGCAAGCTCAATTGGTGAGGTTTACCAACAATATTCAGAGCTCATATCTAAAGTAGAGTGGGGGTTTACTCTTCTGTTTACATTAGAGTATTTTGTACGATTGTCAGTGGTAAAGGAGCGTTTGCGTTATGCAAGGAGTTTTTATGGTTTGATCGATTTACTAGCTATTATGCCTCTCTATCTGACTTTTATTTTTCCAGAGGCAGGGTTACAATACCTTGGAGTGATTAGAATCTTACGAATTCTTCGTATTTTTGATGTACTGCACATGCGTCGTTATCAGCGTGAGACAAGTATTTTGATGGATGCACTCACAAATAGTTGGCGTAAAATTTTAGTATTTTTAGTAGCTGTATTGACAATTATAACCATATTTGGTGCCTTGTTATTTATCATCGAAGGTCCAAAACATGGCTTTACAAGCATTCCTACATCTATGTATTGGGCACTCATTAGTGTATCAACTGTTGGATATGGAGATATTTCGCCTGTGAGTGCATTTGGTCAGTTAGTAGCATCACTGTTAGTTCTCATAGGGTATGGAATAATAGCTGTGCCAACAGGTATCTACTCTGCGCAAGTGTATCAATCTCTAAACAAACAGAAAACTGGTCGTACTTGCGACAATTGTGATGCAACAGCTCATTATGAACACGCAAGGTATTGTTATGAATGTGCTCACCCATTAGAAAATTACAATCCAAAAAAGAAGGAAAAATAGATGCAAAAAAACGATACAGAATCCGTTCTTTCAAACACTTTTAACAGCTTAGTGGATGGAGTCACACACCCTATAGTAAACACTGAAGAAATCAACTTGTCTATTGCTACTATATCTGGATTTATTTTGATTATTGTACTTGCTTGGTGGGGTGCAGCTCGAATAGAATCGCTTATACAGCGTGTTACAAAAGGTCAAAACTATGGGAGTGTAGATAGCTCAACTATTTATCTTCTAGGGCGCTTAACACGATATGTAATTTGGTTACTTGCTACAATCATAGGGCTTAACTATATGGGTTTTGACCTAAGTACTCTCGCATTTTTAGGAGGAGCGGTAGGTATAGGTATTGGTTTTGGCTTGCAAAATATCTTTAGCAATTTTATATCTGGAATTATTATCATTTCTGAAAAAACTTTAAAAATTGGTGATTCTGTTGAGTTGACTTCAGGAGTGTTTGGTGAGGTTAAAGAGATTGGTTTGCGTTACACACGTATAACTACAAGAGACAACATAGACATTATAGTGCCAAACTCTGAGTTTATAAATGGACAGGTGACAAACTGGAGTTATAGTGAAAAGCTTCGTCGTATTCATATTCCCTTTGGTATAGCGTATGGGTGTGATAAAGAGGAGGTAAAAGAGGCGGCGTTTGAAGCAGCAAAACGTGTTAAGGGAGCATACACATCTAGTCCAGTGCGCCAACCCGAAGTTTGGTTGGTAGGATTTGGTGCTTCAAGCTTAAATTTTGAACTCGTTGTGTGGGTAGATAACGATCTTTTATCTAGACCGGGCAAAGCAAATGCTCTTTTTTTATGGGAACTTGAGAGCGAGCTCAGAAAACGAAATATCGAAATTCCATTCCCTCAGAGAGATTTGAATCTACGCAGTGGGCATTTAGAAGTTGATTTGCAAAATGCTAAAGTAGATGTAGAGTCTAAAAAAGAATAGTTCTAAATGTTTTGTCGCATATAAATCCAGATTTTGTAAACTATGGTTATACTTCGTGCAAAGTTTTAGGAGTCTGACTATGAGTGAAGAGAAGAGTAATACGAAGAAGAAGTACTACGATCAAGTAAGTGTAGGAAATCGTACTAAGCAGAGAGTATTTTTTGTTCAAAACCACGATAAAAATAGAATGTTTGAAGAACTTCTCAAAACTTTTGGTGAGAAAAAAATATTGCTATTTGTAAAGAGTAAACGTAGCGCTGATGAGTTGAGGGAGTATCTTGCAAATAAAGATATAACTGCCCTTTGTGCTCATGGAAACCATAGAGCTTCTCAGATACAAGAGAGAGCATCAGCGTTTAACTCTCAAAAGAGCGGTATTTTTATCACTACGGATAAAATCTTTGAAAAACTTACATTTGAAGGTATTGAAGTTGTTATTAGTTACGACTTACCACTTGAAGCGGCGGACTATTTCAAGCGTTTAATTTTGGTTGACGAGATAGGAGAGGGGATTACTTTTGTCGATCCTGATGATGAAGCAACACTTGCACGAGTTGAGCATATGATGAAGTGCGAGATGCAAGAGGAAGAGTTCAAAGATTTTGAGCATACAAAGCTCGAAAGAAGTGTGCCAAAAGATAAGACAAAAAAACCGCGTCATAAAAAAGTAGAACAACGTGCAAAAAGAAAAGCTGAGATAAAATCAAAATGGGTACCAAGTACATGAGACTCCTTTCAAAAGACGCGACTCTTGAAGAGTCACTAGCAAAAATGAAACAATCGCTCAAAGAGGTGGGGTGTGAGACAAAGCTCTCCCATGAAAAACATCCACTTGGAAACTGTTTTTCGGTAAACCTTGCTTCACGTGAAGCACCAAGACATATCTACTCAAATGGAAAAGGCATACTCTCTGAAGCTTCTATGGCGAGTGCTTATGGTGAGTACATAGAACGACTTCAGACAAACAACTTTTTTATAGACTTCTATCTTCCACAGCGAAACTACTATCCTGATGAAGTGGTATTTGACTTCGATGGTGCATATCTCAATACAGAACTTCGTGATATTTATGACCCAAATAATGAACTCAGCGGTGAAGAGCTCGTAGACTTTAATAGCGACTATGAAGATAAGATAGTTGCACTTCCATTTATAAAACAGAGTAGTGGCGAGACGACATATATTCCTCTCAATATTTTGAGTAATTTGTATGTCAGTAACGGTCTTGCGACAGGAAATACTGCTCTTGAGGCTCAAGTTCAGGCTTTGAGTGAGATTTATGAACGCCACGTGAAGTTGGAGATTATAAAAAAAGGTTACTCCCTTCCGGCATTTCCCAATGAGATAATCGAATCTTTTCCTAGAGTGCACAAAGATGTTGAAGAACTTCGTTCTCATGGTTATATTGTAGAGGTTTTAGATGCCTCTTTAGGTGGTGTTTTTCCAGTAACTGCCATCTCTTTTATCAACCCAAAAACTTCTACTCTTTTTGTCTCCTTTGGTGCACATCCGATTTTAGAAGTCTCTTTGGAGAGAACAATGACAGAGCTTATGCAAGGGCGTTCGCTAGAGAATCTTGATGGTTTTGAAGTACCTACTTTTGACATGAGTGTAGTTAAAGACAGCTTTAACTTAGAGGCTCACTTTATAGACTCAAATGGAAAGCTTGGTTTCTCTTTTTTAAGTAAAACGAAGAGTTTTGAGTATACACCTTATGCGTATAATGGAAACTCTACAAAAGAAGAACATGAGTACCTCTTAGATATTTTAAAAACTCTTGGTAAAGAGAGTTACATAAGAGAGTATGAGTATCTCGGGTTTTACTCATGCCAGATGATAGTCCCGGGTATCTCTGAAGTCTACCCTATAGAAGATTTGATATATAATAACAAAAACAACGGCAAACGCATACGTGACATGGTCTTAAACTTTAAGGACTATGACCCAGAAGAGATTTTAGAAGAGATTGAACAGCTTGAAGAGACGCTTGACATTGAGAAGTATATCGGCGTTATATTTGAGAACAACTTTACTCTTCGTGAGTTCAAAGCACAGTGTTTAATTGTGATGGATGAGATGGAAGAGGCACTAGAACTTCTTGAGTATGGAAATGATGCTTTTGGTTATCTTGTAGTTGAGATAGCAAAGATGGAAGAGTTAGAGTTAGATTTCAAAGAGTATGAAGATGCACTCCTTAATGTTTATGGAGAGATGAGAGTTCATCGAGCACTTCAAGTACTTGATGGTGATGCTCTACTTTGTGACACTACAATGCATCAAGACTATTTAAACATGCTTGCTATGTATGATAGGCTTGAGGTAAAAAAAAGGTTTTAGTTTCTCTATGCCTCTATGCCTATTTCATTTTTGTGTTTAAACCCACTGAAACTTTTTCATATGCAGAGAATATGCCAAAGAGATGTGGAGTCTGAGAGTAAAAATGAAAAAGATGCCTCAAATAAACGGTGATAAACTCCTCTAAATTATCACATGCATTTTTAAATGCACAGTAGCCAAGAATCCCAAAAAATACCAATAAAAAAAGAAAAGAGTACTGAAGTGTTTTCGTTTGAGACTTTCATGAGACTTTAATATATGATACTTCTTGCATGTTAATTTAACATTATGCAAATTTAAGAAAGACTAAAGAATTCTTTAGAGGTATTGATGACTTGCTTTCTAACTTATTAGAGCGACCGGAGGTAATGGAATGGCTAATGACAATAAACTTGGTGTAGAAGGATTGACTTTTTTAGAAGATGGAGAAGTACTTTATGATGATCTTTATCTTCTTTCTGAAACCGATGAAAAAGGAATCGTTACTTATGCAAGTGATTCTTTTTTAAAGATTGCAGGATGGACACGTCAGGACTTGGTGGGACAACCTCATAATGTTGTTCGTCATCCAGATATGCCAAAAGCTGCTTTTAAATCATTGTGGGGTGATGTTCAGTCAAAAGGCTTTTGGACAGGATATGTAAAAAATGCTCGTAAAGGTGGAGGACATTATTGGGTTTATGCCACTGTATTACGATCTACAGACAGGAATGGAAATATTAAATATGTATCTATTCGGATAAAACCATCACGAGAAGAAATAAAAGATGCTGAAGTGTTATACGCGACGTTGAAATAAGGAAGGCAAAAATGGGATTAGTGAAAAAAAACGAAGTAAGTGTGCCTAGTACGACTAGTACAACTGGGGATAAGCGTCGCCAACGTACATTGGCAAAGCAACAACAAATATCAGAAGTAATTGCTGGGGTTGCTAGTACTATTTTGGACAATGCGCAGGAGAGTGTAAGTGCTATAGAACAATTGAAGTCTTCGATGGAACAGATAGCGGCTGCAGCCGAGCAAAATAGTGGAGCTAGTGAACAAGCACTAAAAAATGTGAAGGGAATTAATGCTAACATTGGAGGAATGGGTCAAACTATAGATACTGTTATCTCATCTACATTAGTTGCTGGAGAAAATATTATGAGTGCGGTGGAGACTATAAACATGTCTGTAAACCGTATGACGCATTCCGTTGAAGTGGCTAAAGATTCTTCAAAAAAGAGTGAAGAGTTGAAAGTTTCTTCTGAGAACATTGGTGAAGCCGTTGGTTTTATAGCCAAGATTGCAGACCAAACAAATCTTCTCGCTCTAAATGCAGCTATTGAGGCAAGTCGTGCAAAAGAACATGGAAAAGGCTTTGCGGTAGTAGCTGATGAGACACGTGCACTCGCGGCTGAGAGTGAGAAAAATGCTGAGTTTATTTCAGAACTTGTGAATAATATACAAGCGAGTATAGATAACATAATTAGCAGTATCGTCAACACGACTGATGTCATAGATGCTACGGGACATAGTGGTACTCACTTAAGTAAAAAAATGGAAGAACTTACGAAGATAGCTGTATACACTGTTGAAGCTGCACGTAATATTAATACTTTTACTCAGAACTTAGGTCAGAGTGCAGGACAAATTAATGATAGTAGCCAGGATATTGCTCAAGCTTCTTCAGAGATTGCTCTTTCTGTCGAAAAAACTCTCAATAGCATTGAACTTCAATCAAATGCTTTAGTACAGACAGAAGAAGACATCAAGGAGTTAACATCTCTTTCTGAAGAGTTAAAATACTCTACAGACACGACAAAATCTGCTGAAGAGATTGCCGCATCGGCAGATGCTATTGGCAGTTCTATGGAGGATATACAGAGTGCTCTTGAAGAAGTAACATCTGCATTAAACCAAATTGAGTCGGCTTCACAGATGACAAATCAGCGTGCATTGACAAACAAAGAGCTCTTTGAAAATGGCTTGAGTGCATCTAAAGACATAGACAAGCTAATTGAGATAGCACGTCGTAACTTTGACCTTTTAAAAATATCCTTTGGAGATGTAAAATCAGCTATGCTCGACATAGGAAGTGATTTTATGAGCTCAATTGATGAGGGAAGTGGTGCAAAGAATGAGCTTGATGTAATTGTAAAAGAGACTAGAAGTGTGAATAAAACTGTAGGAAGCATTTCCAACAGTATAATACAGCTGAACATGCTTGCTATAAGTGGTTCCATTGAGGCTGCACGTGCTGGAGAGTTTGGTAAAGGTTTTGCAGTTGTAAGTGCTGATATTCGTAATCTTGCAAAAGATTCTGAGTCAAACACGGATAAGATTAACGATACTATAGAGTCTATGAATTCCGAAATAGATACAGTACGGACAGACTGGCTAAAGTTGTTAAATACTCAAGCAGATGAGAAAACTCAAATATCGACTCTTGTTCAAGAGATTGACAAAATCACCTCTATGCTAATAGATCTTCTAGACCGTTTTACTGGCTTAAAGTCTGTAAATGATCAAAATCTTGAGGGAATGAATCAAGGGCTTACTGGTGTAAACGAAGTTCAAAAAGCTGTTGAACTTTCAGGAAGAAATGCAATGGAATCACGTAAAGCGAGTGAACTCATAATAGATACAATAACCCATATAGGCGATGGAGTAGAAGAACTCGCAGTAATGGCAGATGAGCTACAACAGGGGTGAACATGCACTTTGAAGAGATATTAATAATTCGTTATAACGATACTTACTACGGGATTAACACGGAGCATATTGAACAGATTTTACGTGTTCGAGAAACTACACCACTCTTATTTAGCCCTCCGGAGGTTAAAGGTTTGTGTGCTGTAGGGGGAAATATAGTGACGGCTGTTGATATCAATCTTCTTCTTGGACTAGGCGCGATAGATAGTCGTAGCCCTGATAATAGACTTTTAACTTTAAACTCGCAATACGGAAACATAGCTCTTTTAGTCTCTGCAGTTGTAGACACAATGGATCTAGCTCCAGAATCTACAGAGTGGATAGAAGATTCACAAGATGCCGTTATCGCTTTTCACAATGATGGTAAACATGTTATTCAAATACTTGATATTGGACGTTTATTTGTAAACCTGAAGGTACAAACCTATGGTTCCAATGAGATAAAAGAAAGAGGTCTAAGAACAAGTGACAACGATACATTAACAGATGACTCTGTAGAGCGTTTTTTATTATTTAGAATGGCGAGTGAACGATATGCTATTCAAATAGACAGCATAAGGGAGATTATTCCTCTTTTAAAAGAGATGACTGAGATTGCCAAAAGCAAACCAGAAATCAAAGGCATGATATCCTTACGTGAAGAGTTGTTAGTAGTAGCGGACTTACGCACTTATTATGGTTTTGAAGCGCTAAATAATGAAAAAAACCGTATTTTGGTGATACAACATGCCAAAGGAAAAAATATTGGTTTGATCATTGACGAGATTATAGATATTCGTGATTATAAACTTGAAGAGATTGATGTGATTTCTGAAACTTTTCAAAATAGTAAAATATCGGGAATAGTACATGATTCACAGCACTTAGTCTCGTTAATAGGGAAAAATGTTTTAGACGATATTTTTAATGAAAATGAGAAAATCATTGTATCTTCCAAAAAAGATAAAGTATTAGCAGAATCAGATGTAGTGATGGAAGTTGCGATTTTTAAACTTGGGAATGAAGAGTATGCCATTGATATTGAAGGTGTATCTGAAATAATAGATACGACTCATATTACACCTGTGGCAAATTCGCCAAAGTATATAGATGGTATCATCAACATTCGAGGCCAGGTTGTGACGATCGGTTCACTTCATAAACGCTTAGCGTTACCGGAAATGGAACATAGTGAACACAAAATCGTTATTTGTCAAAATGGTGAAGATAGAATAGGCTTTTTTGTGGATAGTGTTAGTGATGTACTCGAGATTAAAATCGATGAAATACATGATGATGAGGAGAGAGGTGAACTGTTTTCTAATGTCTTATACTTAGAAGGTGGCGAGAGACTTGTTCTTCTTTTTGACTTGTATACACTCCTAACAAATGAGACTGCAGCATGAAACGTGTGTTGATTGCAGATGATTCAGCATTAGTTCGAAAACATCTGCGAAAAATAATTGAAACATTAGGATATGAGATAGAAACTGCCCGTAATGGAAAAGAAGCAGTAGAAAAGGTCATGAATGGAAACTTTAATGTTGTGACTATGGATATAAATATGCCTGTTTTAGATGGTTTGAGTGCTGTCAAACGGATAATGCAAGATAAACCTACTCCAATTCTGATGATAAGTTCACTGACCACAGAAAGCGCGGGTGTAACCATAGAGGCCTTAGAACTTGGAGCAGTCGACTTTATATCTAAACCTGGAACCATGAATGTTGGAGCAGAAGAGAATCGTGAAAATATTTTACAGAAAATTAAACTTTTAAGTAGGATACCTGCACGTCGTCTAAAACAAAGAGTCCAACGCCCACTTCGGAGAGAACCTGAAACACAGAAAACAATTGTCAATAACAGAGATAGTCGTGATATTACAAAAGTTTTACTTATAGGTGCTTCTACTGGTGGACCTGGATTGATAGAAGATATTTGTTCTTCGTTGCCTTTAAGTTTCCCTCATCCTGTTTGTATAGTTCAACACATGCCTGAAAAGTTTACAGAAGCTTTTGCTACACGTTTGAACAGAGTAAGCGTACTTTCTGTACATGAAAGTAGAAACAATATGGAACTAATACCTGGAAACATATATGTCGCGAGAGGTGGTATGCATCTGCATTTTGCGAAAAAAGTTTCTGGAAAAATTGTTTTAAGGGAAGAAGCGACTAAAGGGGAACAGTTTTTTCAGCCAAGTGTTAATGAGATGTTTAAGAGTGCATTAAATGTTTTTGGAGGTTCACAATTAATGGCTGTGCTATTAACGGGTATCGGTGACGATGGAGCTGATAGCATGGTAGATATAAAAAAAGCAGGGGGTTATACTATAGGTGAGAGTGAAGAGAGCGCAACGGTATATGGTATGCCCAAAGAAGCGTATGAACGTGGGGGTGTTTGTGAACAACTACCTTTTACAAAAATAATCAAAGCGATTGTTAATTTTAAATAGGAAGATATTATGGCACTATTAAAAAGAGACACTAAGATACTATTAGAACCGCTTATGACTTTTAATAGTTGTGAAGATGCGATTCTTAGTTTTGAGAGTAATTTTGATGATTTTGAAGCCCAAAGTAATGCAGCTAGAGCGTTAATAGAGTTTGATGGTGGAAGTACATATCTTGCAAAACGTTTATTGGATAATGGACCTTATATTGGAAAAGAGATGTCCGTTTACATCGCATCTATGTTATCTAGTGTAGATGCAAAGAAAGCACCAATAGATAGTGTAATGGAACTTTTAAAAGTAAACAATGCCTTTATAAGAAGTCTTGGGATCTCGATATTGCAAAGTTATGGTGACATTATTCAAGAGCATATTGTACGTTTTTTAAAGGGAAAGGACAAAGATTTACGTATTTTTGCTATCAATGTATTGGGTGATGTGAATTTTCCAAAATCTAAGAAAATGTTAGTTGAGTTACTTGAAAGAGAGTTTGATATAAATGTGGCTATGACTGCAGTAGATTATATGGGAGAGATAGGGGAAGAGAGGGATATAGAGTTACTAGAGTCCCTCAAGAAACGCTTTAATGATGATTATGCTAATTTTGCTATAGACGGTGCTATCCGTTTGATTCGAGGCTAAGATGTACCTTCTGTCTGAGGAAAATTTTGAGAAGATGAAAGCGTTCATTTACCGTAAAAGCGGGATCTCTTTTGAATTTACTAAGCATTATGACAAGTTAGCAAAGTATATTGATGTACGAGTAAAAGAAATTGGAGCAGAGAATTTTAGAAGGTATTTTTTTATACTTCGTTTTGAAGATAAGGAGGGTGTAGAGTTTCAGGCGTTGATGAATGCAATTACCGTCAATGAGACTTATTTTTTTCGTGAACACGAGCAGTTTGAAGTACTTGTAAGTCATATTTTACCAGAACTACATGCCCAACGTTCCAAGGAGTTTCCAATACGAATACTTTCATCTCCATGTTCTACAGGAGAAGAACCGTATTCCATGGTATTGCATCTACTTGAAGAAGCGAAGTTGATAGAAGAACGAGATATAGAGATTGTTGCAATTGATATAGATTCAACAGTTATAGAGAAAGGTAAGAAAGGAAAGTATTCAGAGCGCTCAATACATGCGATACCTCCAAGAATAATAAAAAGATGGTTTCGGAAAGTTGGATCAAGTTATGAATTAGTAGAAGATATTATTGGTACAGTAAATTTTCAAAAAGTTAACGTTTTTGACTATCTGCAAATGCGTAAGCTAGGAAAATTTGATGTTATTTTTTCACGTAATATGCTCATATACTTTGATGATGCAAGCCGAAAGAAGGTTGCAATGACTTTTTATGACATGCTCAACCCTGGAGGCTATATATGCTTAGGACATGCTGAGTATATGAGTAGAATAGTATCAGTATTTGAGGCCAAAAAAGTGGCTTCAACATTAATTTATCAAAAATAGGAGAATAAAATGCCATTAGTAATATTTATAGACGATAGTGAGACTTCTCTCGCTTCAACACGTATGGTCACAAGTAGTATGCCGATAGAGACTAAGCAGTTTCTTAGCGCCCAAGAAGCCCTTGCCGAAATAAACAATGGTACAAAACCAGACTTGGTGATAACAGATCTTAATATGCCTGTCATGAATGGTTTTGAATTTTTACAGGAATTTCGTAAGCTAGAATCATTTAAACGTACTCCTGTACTTATGTTGACAACTGAAGCGGGTGCTGAGTTAAAACAGCGGGGTAAAGCGCTAGGCTTAACTGGATGGATAGTAAAGCCATTTAATCCAGCACAGCTTAAGCAGGCGATTACAAGAGTCTTACGTCTGAGTGTATAAAAAATAAAATAAAGTTTTGTAGGAGTGCATATGGCAACTGTAATGATAATAGATGATTCAAAAACTGTTAGGAATTATCACAAGTCTATATTACAAGGGATTAATCTAGAGGTCATTGAAGCGGAGAATGGAATGGAAGCTTTGGAGCGAAGTCTTAGTGGTGACATAGGACTTTATCTAGTAGATGTAAATATGCCTGTAATGGATGGTTATTCATTTATAAAGCAATTACGGATACAACCAGAGTATAAATATACTCCTATTATCATGATTACTACCCAGGATGAAGAATCAGATAAGATTGAAGCGTACAGAGTTGGAGCAAATCTTTTTGAAACAAAACCGATTAAGTCTGAACAGTTAAAAGCATATGTTAACTTGCTTTTGAGAACATAAAAGGATTGATTATGAACCCTCTACTCGAACAATTTTTACAAGAAGCAAGGGAAAATTTATCATTTATTGATCAAAACCTAGAAAGTATTGGAAGTAACGATCCGGAGCTAATTAATGCTATTTTTAGAGCTGCTCATACTTTAAAAGGGGGTTCAGGCATTGTGGGATTTGAATCAGTAAAAATGATAACACATCATGCTGAAGATCTACTTGACATGCTGAGATCTGGACAAATTGAGTTTAAAGAAGAGATGTTAGAGTCGCTTTACAGCGCTTTCGATGAGGTCATGAACTTAGTTGAAGCGGCTGAGGAGACAGAAGACATAGTAGACGCAGACGAGGATGTCATATCGCAGATAGTCAATAATCTAAACAGGTATATTGGAAAATCTACTGAAGAAGAAGCATGGGAGGTTCCATTTAATCTCTTAGACAATAAACAAACTATTATAGACTTACCTATGAATTTTTTGCATTCTCTTGATATCACATTGCCTTTTGAACTAGATTCTTTAGATCAAAGTGTCATTGATTCGGAACAGCTATATTGTATTTATTTTGATGTTGATGAGACATGTATGATATATGGAAATGACCCTTTATATGCACTTTCTCTTTTAGGTAATAAAGTGAAAGGAGTCTATTCTTGTATATCCGAAGAGGGTGCCAAAGCAATACTCTCTGGGATGGATGATAGTGATGGAATGAATATGTATCTTCAAATGACAACATTCATTTATGCTACTTATGCGGAAATTGAGGATGCATTATTCAACTTTATTGATGAACTACAGTTTATGCCATTAGATGTTGCGACATTATTACAAGTAAACAAGGGTGAAAGTGGCCATAGTCTTGACTTACTTAAAGAGTTGCTTCCTGTTGTGCTTAGCTCATTAAAAGAGAAAAATAGAGAAGTAGTTGCACTAGAAGTTGAAAAGTCTTTAACCCTTATAGGGAAAGATACTCTGCAGTATACACAGTTAGAGCGTTTGATTCAAGTACTCCCATCTATTGAAGAAAATGATTTTGGAAAGTTAGAATCTTTTTTTAAAAATCTGCCAAATGGAAATGTATATTCTCCTCTTCCTAAACAAGGTGATGAAGAGGAGAATATACATACAGAAGAGAGTATGGTCTTTGATACAGTGACACCTGTTAAAAAAGAGCTTGACGAGTATATGTTGTCACAGATAAATGAAATTCTTCAACAACAACTACTTACCTTAAAAAATTGTGAAGGTGATGATACATTTGAACGTGTATCATCAATTCTTTTAACATGCCTTGCTCCTTTTATTGAAGAGATGCCATCTACTTTTGACTCCAGAGATGTAATGAAAGAGTGGATTGAGGATAGGCTTCAATTATCTGGTATTAAAAATCCGCTAATTTCTGCAGAAATATCGACACCAATAGAAGAAGTGATAACAGAGTCGAATCCTTCCATACCTCAGGAAGTAATGGATATCGCAAAAAAAGAGACAGTAAAGAAAAGTGTTATTGGTAAAACTGTGAAGATAGAGCAGGAGTCGGTAGACAACTTGATGAATATAGTTGGCGAGTTACTAGTCGCAAAAAACTCTTTACCTTACCTTGCCGATGGTGTTGCAAAGATGAGCAGCGATATGATCAGCAGAGCGATTATGGAAAAGTACACATTTATCAATCGTTTGGCGGAGCAGTTGCAAGACATCATAATGTCAATGCGTATGCTGCCTATCTCGTATGTGTTTGACCGTTATCCTAAGCTTGTTCGAGATATATCTAAAAACCTTGGAAAAAAAGTTGATTTAAAAATGGAAGGTGGTGAGACTAAGCTTGACAAAAATATGATTGAAATGTTAGCTGACCCAATGATTCATATTATGCGTAACAGTCTTGACCATGGAATAGAGTCTCCTGAGGTCCGTGAACAAAAAGGCAAGACTCCTGAGGGAAATATTAGTCTAAATGCTTATGCGCAATCTGATAAGATTATTATTGAGATTAAAGATGATGGTGCAGGTATCAATGTAGATAAAGTTATCAACAAAGTCCTAGAAAAAGACTTAGCGACTATTGCACAGATTGACGCGATGAGCGAGGATGAAAAAGCTGAGCTGGTTATGCTTCCTGGTCTCTCTACAGTTGACTCCATTAGTGAGTATAGTGGACGAGGGGTAGGAATGGATGTAGTTCGTAAATCAATAGAGATGTTTGGAGGAACAATACGCATAAAGACAAGTCCAAATGCCGGAACATCGATTACACTTATGATTCCGTTGTCACTTGCTGTTACATCTTTACTTCATGTATCAATGAGTGGTGTTCATTACGGATTTCCTATGGACAGTGTCTCTGAAACGGTTAAAATTGAAAAAGAGGAGATAGAATATCTACATAATGAACCATTTGTGTATATACGTGGTGAAGTCATTCCTTTACTTTTTATTAAGTCAACCCTTGATGAAAAGTCACTGGAGGGTAAGTCTTTGCCAATAGTAGTCTTAAACATTAAAGGAAATTTACTTGCAGTGGTGGTAAACGAACTACTAGGACAACTTGATGTTGTTCAAAAACCACTTGAGGGTATAATGGCAAACCATCCTATATTTAGTGGAACAGCACTTCTTGGTAATGGGCAGATAATAATGGCAATCGATCCTCTTGGTGTTTTAGGTATAGCGCATGTGTTGAAAAATGACACTAAAGTCAATATATAACACTGGAAATGGATGTAAGTATGAAAGATTTTATTATTTTTAGCATAGATGCAAGAAGTTATGCACTTGATATAGCATTAATACATCGTATCATTGATACACCTACCATACGTGCCGTTCCAAATGAGCATGAGTATGTAGCTGGAGTTATTTCATATGAAAATAGAATATTGAAGGTTTTGGACTTAAGTAAGGTCATTGGAGTTCCTACTGTATCTTCAGACTCATTACAAAAGTCATTGATTTATGAGGATAGCAATAAAATTTTTGCAATTATAGTGGATTCTATAGATGATATATTTCATATAGATTCAGTAAACATTAAAAAAAGTAATCAGGATGACACAACAAATATAGTACAGATGGAAGGTGTGTTTGAAAAAGATGCTAAACTGGTTAATATTATTAAATCAGTAGCACTACCAAAAAAAGAGGTGTTATGATGGGACTAAGAATGGATAACAATAAATTCTGTTTTGACGGGGTTGTGTATGAAGACACAATAAAAGAGTTACGTGATTTTTTGCAGGAAAAAGTGCCAGAAAATCTGGAGTTTGATTTCGTTGAGTGTGAAGATATTCATATGGCTGTAATACAGATGATTCTCGCATATAAGAAACTTTATTCGTGTAAGTTTACTTTTAATGAGAAAGTGAAAATATATCAGACTGTTTTAGAAGGATTTGATACTAGTGAAAACTATTGTAGTTAGTAATAGAAAAGGTGGTTCGGCCAAGACTACCACTGCTGTAAATCTTGCATGTGAACTAGCAAAGAGTAATTCCGTACTATTGATTGATTTTGATACACAAGGACATGCAACAATTGGAGTTGGTTCTACAATCTCTCAAGAAAATGGTGTCCACTCTATTTTCTTTGGAAAGATGTTGTGTGAGACTTTTTTGCCTACAGTTCATAGTAGGTTGACTATCGCACCCGCTAGTGAGTTTTTTGATGTATTTGAATATGGAGATTTAAGCGGTGTATTAAAATCAAGATTTGAAAATGAACAGATAGGTGAGTTTTTTGATTATTGTATCATTGATACACCTCCAACACTTGATGCACTCTTGAAAAACTCCTTAGAAGTTGCAGATGCCGTTGTCATACCGTTTGTACCACATCATCTTGGCACGGTTGGAGTAGGACAGATGGTTAGAGCGGTATATCAAACAGCCTTTAAAGCAGGATGTTCAATTGCAGAAGTGGGAATGGTACCAGTTATGTATAACCCACATATAAAAGAACATAGAGAAGCTCTTAAAAAAATAAAGACTCAGTTTGGAGAAGACAAGCTCTTCTCACCAATAGGAATTGATATTAAGTTAGCACAGCAATTTCAAACAGGAGTTCCAGTAGTTTTGACAACAAATAGAAATAAAGGTTCTCGTAATTATAAAAAACTTTGTGAAGAACTTTTAAATCGAATATAACATTACAAAGAAGATAAATATGTATACAGTTGAAGTACTAAATCCATGTAGATGCTTTTTAAGATCTGGTAATAGTGAACGAAAAGTGTTTACCTTAAAAGAAGAAGCAAAAGAGGAAGCAGAAAAAATGTTGAAACAAATGAATGAGACTTTTTGTCAAAAACACAGTTTTTTTATGCAAGAGATAGGGGCTTGTTTTAGTATAAAGAGAAAATAAGATAGTTGTTTATTCTAAAATTTGTTTTACTGCAGCATCAAGTTCGGATAAAAGACTTGAGTCTGCTGTACCAACTTTTTGTAGTTGCCTTTCACATGCCTTGAGAGACTCAAAGAGTCGTAGTGCTTTATACAATTTTACGCTCCCTTTGAGCCTGTGAATGAGTTGTAGAGCATCGTTAACTTTGCCTTCATTAAGTAGTTTATGTAGACTTTGTACTTCTAATGGGAGTTTGCTTATAAAAAGATTTAGGTTATGAAGAAAGCTCTCTTTATTTAACCAGTACTCACAGAGCTCATTGTCTAAAACTAGCCCAGGCATATGCTTAATCTGATTTGCCCAGCAGATGCTATCTCTCTTTAAAGTCGATGGAAGACATGTTTTTTTATCTTCGCACCAAGTATTTAAAATATTTTGAAGTTTTTTATAAGTAATAGGTTTGCTTATATAGTCATTCATTCCCGCTTTAATACTTCGTTTTCGTTGAAGATTGCTCTCTGAAGCACTTAATGCGATAATGGGAAGATCTGTAAAACCATTTTTTCTGAATTTATGTGTGCTACTAAATCCACCCATTATTTGCATTTGAATGTCCATAAGGACAAGGTCGTAAGCTTTATCTTGAATCATTTGAAGGGCTATCTTACCGTTGAAGGCTACATCAACCTCTGCACCAGCCTTTTGTAAAAGTTCTCTTGCAACTTCCTGACTGTCTTCATTATCTTCGACTAACAAAACATTACAATTTTTAAAGTAAATATTTTCTCTTAAAGGCTCTTCTACTGTAAAACCATTTTGAACTACTTCAAGATTAAGTGTACAAGAGAATGTTGATCCATTGTCCAGCTCGCTATCTATTTCTATAGTACCTCCCATAGCTTCCATAAGCCCTTTTGATATACTAAGCCCAAGGCCGGTTCCTTCATTCTTAGATATATATCGGTTCTCGATTTGTGTGAACTGCTGAAAGATATCTTGATGGTTCTATTTTGAAATTCCTATGCCTGTATCCGAAATAACGAATTCAACATTGTATGTGGAGTTTTCATTTTCATTTGCTATGACATTAAGGAAGATAGATCCCTCTTCTGTGAATTTTATGGCGTTGGATAAGATGTTAATTACTACTTGACGAATACGGTACGAATCACCATAAAAATATTGTGGAACATAAGTCTCTATTTCATATTCAAGGAGTAGGTTCTTTTTTTTAGCTTCCATTTGAAATAAATCTATACAATCAGAGAAAAGAGCATGTATGTCAAAAGGTGCGTAAGAGATGTTTACTTGTCCTGTCTCTATTTTGTTAAAGTCGAGTATATGATTGAGTAAATGTAGAAGATAATCTATTGAATTACTTGTCTTGTTAATATAACTACTTTGTTTCTTATCAAGGCTCGTAAAAGAAAGTAGTTCCATATAGCCCATAATAGCATTTAAGGGTGTTTTGATTTCATGACTAACATTTACAAGAGACATATTCTCTAATTGACTATAGTCCTTTAGAGTGGACTTTATCGTCGGGAGTTCTTCTGTACATGTTTGTAGTTCGTTTTGGGACTTATGAGTCTTTGTGGTGTGCTTTACAAGCTCTTTACTAAGACTCTCATTAGATGCTAAAATCGCAAGGCACTCTTCTTTTATAATGTGTTTATGATATGTATTTAAAATCATCTTCTGCGTGATGACTCCAACACAATGGCCATGATCACTGAGTAGTGTTACCCTTTGTAGATTGTACATTTGCATCATATTAAATACTGTGACAATAGATGCCTCTTTTTTAATAGTTAACAGTGGCATGTTCATATGCTTTTCTACTTCTTCTGAAAGGTTCCCATTCTTATATAGTATGTTAATTAAGTCACGTTGGGTAATAATGCCATATGGCTTATCATTTTTATGAACTATAAGACATTTGGTTTGTGAAGTATTGATTTTATATAGAGCGTCTTGTAGATTATCATTGTAGTCTGCAGTAGCAAAGTTATTTCCTGGAATTATGTCCTCAATAGGAATAGATGACATCTTTTCTTTAGGATAATTAATAGCAAAAATGATATCTCTGGAACTAGAAACTCCACATAGGTTTTCTTTTTTATCAACAACACCTATAATTTCATCATCATCCATTAACAGAAGGGCTTTGATAGTCGTAGCGTCTTGTTCTATGGTTTTAAGAGGTTTTGTCTTTATTCTTGAAATCTTGATATCTTTCCATGACTCTTCTGCCATACTGTTTAAGATATTTGTTAAAGAGAGGTAAGTGAAGGATTTATAATCACTATTTGTTATGACCACACTTTCCATATTATTTTCTACAAGAGCGGTAACAGCATCCAACAGAGTATTTTCTTGTGTAAGTGTTAGCACGTTTTGGATAGGCAAGTCTTTTAACATGATAATATTCATTTTAATTTCTTTTTTAATCGTATTTATTTCGGAAGGACTATTTTTAGACCTATGCCAGAAAGTGAGATTAGGTTGTCTTTTCCTATCTTTTTGCGTAGCCTATAGATGAAGTTTTTGTAAGCGGCATCACTCATGTGCATGTCAGGCGAAATATGATACTCAAGTGTATCACGACTCACTATACTGTTTGAATGTTTTAACAGAAGGTTAAGTGCACTAATCTCTTTTTGTGTCATAGGTATGTTTATCTCGCTTAGTTTAAGTTCTCCTCTAAAAGGAAAATACTGAAGGTCATTAGCAAGTTTTACTGTAAGTATTCCATTCTCCTCTAATCGTTTGAGACTCTCTAACAAAGTTTTTTTAATTGTTGAAAAATTTATGGGCTTTATGAGAAAATCTACCAAGTTAAGTTTGACTGCTTGGTGTAAGTACTCTTTACTGTCATGGGACGTAGTTATAAAAATTGGAATATTTGGATTTGAATTACGAACAATTTCACATATACGGAGTCCATTGATTCCGGGAATCTGAATATCACTGATAAGTATGTGCACCTGTTCAGATTCAAATACCGAAAGTGCTTCTTGAGAGCTTTTTGCATAAAAGACATGTTGGAAAAAATGTTCGAGTAAGCTTATCGTCTGTTTTGCAACTAACTCATCATCTTCAATATATAAGACATTTAGATTATTTAGATAGTTATAGTTCATAATTGTTAGGTGACTTTCCTCTTTGTATATTTAAAAATATTATAATAGTATAACTAAAAAAATTAATTTAATATAAATTATTTTGAGATAATAGTTGTGTATGTGTGCTTTATAGATGTATTGTCTATATAAGAAGTATAAATAAGTTATGAGACTTTTTCGAGACCAATATATATGATAATAGTGTGATAATGGAGGTCTATATATGAATAAATTACTTTGTGTTAAAATAGATTTAGAGCAAGCTGCTTTAATCGCGGATGTGTTATCTTTGAAACATACAGAGATATTACACAAATGGAAAATGCAACCACGATTTCAACGTGTAATGAAGACAAAAGAAATTGATATAGATTTCTTCATAAAGCACTTTGGTGCACGCGTTTTAAATAATTTTATCTCCGTTTTACGTAATGAGAAAGTTCCGGGTCAGTGTCCTGTTATAATTTCGATGATAAGATATTTTACAAAACAGAGACTGTTGCTAGATGATATCTATCAGGTTTGTTCTGCAAAACGGAATATGGTGCTAAATGCCTTACTTGAAAGTGGACTCAGTCACTCAGAAGAGCTGTATGAAGCAGTCGTTGATATATTTGATGCAAATTTTTCTGGTGTTATTAGAGAATACATGAAAATTGTCCAAGAAAAACTGGATAATAAGGAAGAAATAAAACTATACTTGACTTCAGGCATTGTAGCAGAGGATTCAAAAAATGTTGTAATAAATTCTGAAAAAGAACCAGAAAATGCTGTGGTAAAAAGTGATGAAGAGAATAATGGTTTTATAAATGAATACTTTAGTGTAGATGTTGATGAGGGTGATGAAAATGTAATTTTTAGAACGGATGATGCAGATGAGTTAATTGAATGTTTTGATGATGTATCAGATAAACTCTCCTTGGCTGTCATTCATAAAGATGATGATGAGTTGATAAAAGTGGCGATGGTATTTTCAATGGCATCATCAATCTTACTGCATTACACACCATACTTGGATTCTCTTTCAGCGAGCTTGAGTGAACTTTCAGTTGCGATGATAGAAAATAAAGAGTCCTTTTCTGAACTACTGATAAATAATTCAGATGAAGTACTGAAGCTTTTTGATGCAGTGAGTGCAGATATGAGTCGTTATGTAGAACGCTTCAGTATTGAAAATATCGCAATGAAAAATTCACATCATATACATGAACCTACAACCTTGAGTATTCGTCAAATAATTTCAATGTTTGTTGTTGATGATACTGAAGAAGGTGATATGGAGTTTTTTTAGAAAATTCTTATAAGAAGATTTTCTGGTATAATTATTGGTAAATACTTTACTATGTTAATCTGTAAAGTTCATATATGTGGATAAAAGATGACAAATAAGTCCGATAATAACCTAAACAACATAGAGAACCTTTCTGAATTAGAAAGAAAAAACATAGAACTTCAGCAAACATTGGAGACAGGGGCTAAAATCCCAACGCTCTTGTTTGGAAATATAGTGATGGGTGTGTTGGCACTATTTATTATATATGATTCAATATCTACTGAGCTGTTAACGAGTTGGGGAATTCTACTCATATTATCAATTTTTTCAAGAATTGTTTTATTGATTAATTATCACAAAGTTACTATTGAAACTCTTTCTTATTGGAATGCTTACTTTATCCTTGCATCTTTTTTTTCCGGTCTAGTATGGGGTGCTTTTGGGGTAATCTTAGAAACTAGTAATCAACATTTTCATGGATTTGAAGCTTTTGTACTAGGTGGAATGGCTGCTAGTGCGCTTGTGACTAACTCATTAATTCGTTGGAACTATTTTGTATTTATTATTGCAATGTTTATGCCATCAATTGTCCATCTGTCTACATATGCTACACATGGAAATAGTATTCATTACACAATGGCACTAATGTATTTTATTTTTCTTATAGTGTTCACTCTAAACGCCTCAAACAATCGTAAAATGCATTTTCAAAATTTACTACTGGTACTATTGGCGAAAAAATCTGAGACTTTACTGCAGAATTCACAAAAAAAATTAGAAGAAACTACAAAATGCATGATCCAAGCGCAAAAAATAGCTCATATTGGTAACTGGCAATGGAATATGCTTGATAATACTTTATGGTGGTCTGATGAGGTTTATTCTATTTTTGGAGTAAAACCAAGTGAGTTTAGAGTTACATATGACAATTTCATGGAGATGGTCCATCCCGACGATATAACTTCTCTTCAAGATCAGATTCAAAAAACCATAAAAGAAAATACTCCATATACAATTAAACATCGTATTCTACTGAAGGACGGTGCTGAACGTATTGTAATGGGAAAAGGCAGAGTTTTTCAAGATAAAAACGGTAGAAATCTAGCCATGGTAGGTACAGTCCAAGATGTCACAGAAGAAGAAAAGAAAAATGAAGAGTTGTTAATTCAGTCTGATATACTTGATTCAATTTCTGATGCTGTTTTTGTTCACGACATGGATGGTGAGCTTTTTTATGTTAATAGAGCCACTTGTAAAGAGAGAGGTTTTTCAAAAGAAGAATTTTACACTATGAAAGTGTCGGATTTGGATGACCTGAATTACTTTACAGAAGCTGAGTATCAAAAGCACTTAGAAAGTACGATTAAGACGATTATGGAAACTGGTGAAGTTACTTTTGAAATGCAGCATCGAAAAAAAGATGGCAGTTCTCTTCCTGTAGAAATAAGAAGCCGTTTGATTAAAACAGGAAAAAAAGATTATCTTATCAGTATCGCGAGAGATGTAACTGAGCATAAAAGAATTCAGAGAGTTTTAAAAAAATCAGAATTGCAGTATCGTTCACTTGTTGAGAATTCTTTAGTGGGTGTTTATATATCAAATATTAAGGATGATATATTCTATTGTAATGAAGCCCTTGTAAATATATTGGAGTATGACAGCACGAATGAACTACTCTCAAAAAATTTGATGCTTGTCTATAAAGATCCCGAAGTTAGAGTAAAGCTGATAGCTATTTTAAAAGAAAAAGGTTTTATCTCAAACTACGAAATAGAATTGATTACAAAGAACGGGAATATAATAACCGTCTTGTTATCTGCAAATTTTGACGGACACAAATTCAGTGGAACGATTATTGACATTAGTCAAGAGAAGCAGATTCGAGATGAATATTTAAAGTTATCAATAGCACTAGAGCAGATTGACGATATCGTTATGATAACAGACAAAAAAGGGGTTGTAGAGTATGTCAATGAGTCTTTTACAAGTCATACTGGTTATAGTAGGGATGAAGTATATGGAAACAAGTCAAATATTTTAAAGTCGAATAAGCATGATATGTCTTTTTATAAGAATCTTTGGGAGACAATATTATCTGGAGAGATATATAAAAACCGTATAATAAATAGTAAAAAAAATGGTGAGATATACTACGAACAAAAAACTATCACACCTCTTAGAAATGAAAAAGATATGATTATTGGTTTTATTTCAAGTGCTAAAGATGTCACATATAATGTACAGATGGAAAAAGAGTTAGAAAAGATGGCACGAACAGATAGTTTGACTGGAATATGCAATCGTAACCATTTTGAGGAAACATATGAAAAAGAAATCGAACGCTCTAAACGTTATGGTACAGCTCTCTCTTTAATTATGCTCGATATCGATCATTTTAAAGAGGTAAATGATACATATGGTCATGATGTAGGTGATAGTGTTCTTAAAACCCTTGCAGAAGTCGTAAAAGTCATGTTACGAAAAAGCGATATGTTCGCTCGTTTTGGTGGAGAGGAGTTTATGATTCTATGTCCAGAAACAGATGCCAAAAAAGCGAGTTTATTGGCAAATAAGATAAGAGAATCAATTGAAAATACTAATTTCAAAGTTGCAGGTAAAGTAACATCAAGTTTTGGAGTTACCCAATATCTTTTTGGTGAAGAAAAAGAACAACTTTTAAAACGAGTTGATACAGCTTTGTATAAAGCCAAAGAAAATGGAAGAAACGGAGTTTATATTTGTTAAGTACCCTATGCACTCACAAATACTAAAAGTGAATTTGACTCAAGAAGGGTTAAAATAGCCTTTTGCAAACTTTTACCCGTTTATAAGTGCTACGACTTCATCAATACTTAAAACTTTTCCAGTGCTTACAACTTGCCCATCTATAACAAGTCCTGGTGTACTTACTACCTGGTACTCCATGATTTTCATGACATCATCCACTTTCTCAAGTTGAACAAACTTTCCACTTTTTGCAATTGCTTGCTTGACTACGGCTTCTAACTCTGTACATTTTTTACAACCTGTACCCAATACTTCTATTTTCATAGTAAACACTCCTTCATCATTGGCTCTAGCTCCTCAGCTTTTACATCCCCTGTTATAGTGATAGTTGTTTCACTATTTTTACCACTTACTTCGATGTTTTCAATCTTTTGCATTGTCTTAGGTGAGCATGAACAAGCACACTCTCCGCTTTGACACTCTGCTATTTTTTCTGAGAGTTCTTTTGTATCAAACCCTGTTAAAACAGCATTTACACCTGTGTTTGTATTTGTAACTTTAAACATTTTTTCTTCCTTATAAAATTATGTTAAATAGATAGCCGATAAGAATAATTCCAGTTCCAACTATACCAAAAAATATGGCGATGAGTTTGAGTGAAATAATCTTTTTAAGTATCAACGCTTCCGGCAAACTAAGAGCTGTGACTGCCATCATAAAACTAAGAGCCGTTCCAAGTAACATTCCCTTACTTGTGAGTACTTCTACGAGTGGCATAACACCAGCTGCATTTGAGTACATCGGAATCCCCATAAAAACAGCGATGATAACGGCAAAAGGATTTCCTTCACCCGTATAAGAAGCTATAAAGTCAGTCGGAATGTAGCCATGGATCCAAGCACCAACACCAACACCTATCATTACATAGATATATATTTTTTTGAAAATATCTAGAGTGTAGTCCCAAGCCTCTTTGGTTCTATCTTTGAGTGTGAGTTTTACTAAAGTGGCGTTTAACTCGCCTTCGATAGGTTTTACCTCAAGTAACACCTCTTTTTCCATGTTCATCTTTCCTATAAGCCAACCACCAAGAATGGCTACACTCAAACCAAAAAGTATATAGATAGAAGTAACTTTCCATCCAAAAATTCCAAAAAGCATAGCAATCGCTATCTCATTGTTCATAGGTGCAGAGATAAGATAACTAAAGGTCACACCAAGAGGAATTCTCGCTTGAATAAAGCCTAAAAACAGAGGTATTGCTGAGCAAGAACAAAATGGTGTTATGATTCCAAAAAGTGAAGCACCAACATGTCCATAGAGAGAGGATTTTCCTTGTAAGTGAGCGCGAACATACTCTGTGTTGAGCCAAGATCTTAAAAATGAAACAGCAAATATGATTGTAATAAGTAAAAACCAAATTTTTGCCGTATCATAGATAAAGAAGTGTAGGGCATCTGCGAACTTCCCCTCAAGAGAGAGAACCTCATAGGTAAACCCCTTGGAGAGTTCATACCACATTAAAAAAGCTCTTTTTTTACAAGTGGAAGTAGCTCTGCTTCTATAAGCTTAAGAGTTTTTTCATACTCCTCTTCAGCTTTTCCACTTGGGTCCTCAAAGCCTAGGTGGATAGTCTTCACAGCTTTTGGAAACATAGGACAAGTCTCTTTAGCATGGTCGCAAACTGTGATGATTAAATCAAAGGGCGTATCTAAAACAGTCTCGATGATTTTCGAGTGGTACTCTTCTCTCCAGTATCCTTTTTTCTTCAGTAGAGCCTGTGCATAAGGGTTTACAGTTCCACTTGCTTTTACACCTGAACTTTGAGCAAAGACTAGGTTACCAAGTTTGGCGTTTATAAGTGCTTCACCCATGATAGAGCGACAACTGTTTCCGGTACATAATATTAAGACATTTTTCATATTTTACATCCTTCATTTTGAGATACTTTTTTAAGTATGGGAAGAGTTATATCTAGGTGTCGTATCTCCTCTATAGCTTCAAGCCTAAATCTATCTAGAGGGCTTCTTATAGAGTAGTACGCCCATGTGCCTTTTCTTTCTACTCGAATAAACCCAGCTTCTTTGAGTATTTTTAAGTGACGTGAGAGACGTGACTGTATCATCTCAAGTGAGTTTTGTAAATCGCAAACACAACACTCGCCATACTCATCTAAAAAACGAAGAAGCATTACTCGCGTTTCATCATTGAGTGCTGAGACAGACTTTAAAAATATCTCCATTTTAGTAAAGCTCCTTCATTTGATTGTAAGAAGTATAACGAAATTAATTTAATATATCAAGATATATTGATATAGTGACAAAACTTAGATATACTTTCACAAAAAAGAGTAAAAGAGGATGGAAGTATGGTACTGGCAATGGGACTTTTTTTAGTTACATTAACATTTATTATTTGGCAACCAAAGGGTTTACAGATAGGAACAACAGCTGTAATAGGGGCTATAATAGCACTGCTTCTGGGAGTAGTGAGTTTTGGAGATGTACTTACTGTAACAGATATTGTTTGGGATGCAACACTTGCATTTATAGGTATTATCATACTTTCTATGGTTTTAGATGAGATTGGCTTTTTTGAGTGGGCTGCTATAAAAATGGCGAAGCTGAGTGGTGGAAGTGGAAACAAGATGTTTGTATATATCTTACTCCTTGGTGCGATAGTTGCGGCATTTTTTGCAAATGACGGAGCGGCACTTATCTTAACACCTATTCTTTTGGCAAAGATGAAGTACCTTAAGATGAAACCACTTCCAATCTTTGCATTTTTGATGGCGGGTGGTTTTATAGGAGATAGTGCATCAAATCCTCTTGTCATATCAAACCTTACAAATATAGTAACGGCTGGGTATTTTGATATTGGGTTTTTAGAGTACCTGCAAAACATGTTCTTACCAAATATACTCAGTATCTTTGCTTCTATAGTTGTTTTGTGGATTTACTTTCGAAAGGATATTCCACTTCAGGTGGATGTCGATTCATTACCTGAAGCCTCATCTGTCATAAAAAACCAGACTATGTTTAAGCTCAGTTGGTTTTTTCTGGTGTTTTTGATGCTTGGGTACTTTGTGGGAGATTACTACTCTCTACCCGTATCTCTTTTCGCTTTGGGCGGGGCACTTCTGTTTTTAGCTTTGGCAAATTCTTACAGAGCGGTGAAACCATGGATGACCATAAAAGCAGCCCCTTGGCAGGTAGTCTGGTTTAGCATCGGGCTTTACATAGTAGTGTATGGACTTAAAAATGCGGGACTTACAGAAGTAGTCGCTTCGTGGATAACTTACTTCATGACACAAGGCGAAGTTATAGCCATTATTGGAACTGGGTTTTTATCTGCTATCATTAGTTCTGTTATGAACAACATGCCAACTATTATGATTATGGATATAGCGATTGACGAGGTTGGTTATGTTGGAAATGAAGCACTTGTCTATGCAAATATTTTAGGAGCTAATCTAGGACCAAAAATGACACCTATCGGTTCGCTTGCAACATTACTATGGCTGCATGTATTAGCTCAAAAAGGTGTAAAAATTGGCTGGGGAGAGTACATGAAAGTAGGGCTAGTCATAACCCCACCTGTACTTTTTGTGGCACTTTTGGGATTATTGTAAAAAAGGAAAACTTGTACAGTTGAAAAATAGACTCTAAATAATCAACAAAAAGTTTATAAACTTGAATCAAAATGATATAATCCAGGCATTATGAATAAAATAACTATGACAAAAGCATATTGGTTAGCATTCTCTATTTTAGCAGCATGGGCAACATTTGCTTTTTTTACCATGTCTACATTAATAGAATCACAAAAGAAGTATGGAAAGTTAATTAATCTTAGTGGTAAACAACGTATGCTTTCACAAAAGTCTGCTTACTACGCTCATCTGCAATTTGATAATAAAATGTATGTGAAAAAATTACAACTTTTAATAAAAGAGATGCAGAGCGACTACACATTTATTTTAAATAATCTTCCCTCATCTCCCTTATCTGCATTTTATTTAGGCGAGAATGGGCTTGATGGTAAGGTACAACACTACTTTCATCTTTTACATAATTTTTCAGTTGACCCAAGCAAAGAAAATCTTTTATTCATAACTAATGCAAGTCAACCTTTACTAAAAAAGCTTAATCAAGCAGTATCTATATTTGAAAAAGAGAATGAAGAGATTATTATTGAGTTGCGTAATAGAGAACTCTTTATTTATATTGGAACATTGTTGACACTTATTTTAGAGGCACTCTTCATAGTAAAACCTATGATAACTTCTCATAAAAAATATCTAAATAAATTGGAAGAAGAAGTAGAGTGTCAAACCAAAGAAATTCAAATTTTTGAAAAAATATTTGAAAACTCAAATGAAGGTATGATTATTACAGATGAGGAGAATGTAATCTTGAATGTAAATGATGCATTTAGTGAGATTACAGGGTACTTAAAATCAGAAGCACTAGGAAATACACCAAAAATACTCAGCTCTGGTAAACATGACCAGAAGTTTTATGAAGAGATGTGGAATACATTAGATACACATGATATATGGTCAGGTGAAATTATAAATAAAAGAAAAAATGGTCAGACAGTATTTGAGTTTATAACTATTATGAAACTCTTTCATCGTGATTTAATTTACTATGTAAGTATATTTTCAGATATTTCAGAACGAGTCCATCATATGAATGAGCTTAATTATTTAGCTACACATGATAGTTTAACAGGTTTATTAAACAGAAGTGCAATTTCAAATCGTATCGAACATGCTATTGAATTATCAGATAGAACAGAAAAAGCGTTAGCCGTTTTGTTTATAGACTTAGATAATTTTAAAATCATTAATGACTCTATGGGACATGCTGTAGGTGATAAATTACTTCAAGAATTTGCAAAACATTTACAAAGTTGCATTAGACAAGCGGATACATTAGCACGAATTGGTGGTGACGAGTTTGTTATATTACTTGAAACAATGGATAAAAAAGGTTTAGAAGCAAGTATTATTAATAAAATAATTGAAGTTACGAATAGACCTTTTATAATAGATAACAAAGAATTGTTTATTGGTGCAAGTATAGGAGTTACATATTATCCTAATGAGAGTCGTGATAAAACTCAGTTGGGGCAAAACCTTATTAAGCAAGCAGATCTTGCGATGTATAAAGCAAAAGAGTTAGGAAAAAATCAAATTGCTTACTACACTGAAGATCTTGCAGATACAGTTACATCAAAGATGATGATTGAACAGCAACTAAGAGATGCTATTAACACAAATGAACTCGAACTTTATTTACAAGCAAAAATAGATATGCAAACAGGAAAAATTGTTGGGGCAGAGATGTTGTTACGATGGAACAAGGATGGTGAAGTAATTTTTCCAGACACTTTTATCCCAGTAGCTGAAGAGACAAATTTAATCAAACAGATTGATTTATGGGTTGCAAAGGAGTCAGTTGCGATATTAGAGGAGTTACATACCGAAGGGTATAGTGATTTTTCTATAGCATTTAACCTTTCTGGACGTTCGTTCTCAGATAAAAAAATAGTAGATACGATTTTGAATACGCTCTATGAGAGTCGTAAAGAAAAATACATCGAAATTGAAATTACTGAAGGAATTCTTATTGAAAATTTTCTGTTTGCATCACAGACGATTAAGAAGATAAAATCATTAGGTGTTTCTCTATCATTAGATGATTTTGGAACAGGGTATTCATCATTTTCATACCTTAGTGAAATGCCTTTTGATACTATTAAAATCGACCGTTCGTTTATATCGAATATACATCATGAGAAACAAAAAACTCTTGTTGAAGCAATCATTTGGTTCTCAAATAAGTTAGATATGAAGATTATTGCAGAGGGTGTTGAAACACAAGAGCAGTATAATTGGCTCAAAGATAAAAATTGTCAATATGCACAAGGTTATCTGTTTAGTAAACCTGTCACACTTAATGAGTTTAGAAAATTACTAAATGTTGAGGTGATTTAGAAAATATACCTGCAATTTACTAAAGACTATTATAATGCCTCTCATGAAAATTAGAGTAGTATTTCTTTTATCATTATTTTTGTTTTTTTCTTCTGTAAATGCTAATAATAGTGCATTTTTAAAAGAGATACCAACAAATACAGTGATGGAGTTTAAAGTATCTGTAGAGCAAACTGCTGACGACTTTGAAGTCTTCTTTAACTTTGCTTCTAGTTTTACTTCTCTCTCATCTACAACACCTGATGTAATACAGGTATACAGTACTAACACGATTTCCTATTACATCTATAAACCTCCTAAGTCTTCTTCGTTTAACTCATAAATATTTAATTAAAATTTTACATAAACGAGGAATACTCCTATGCCAAATATATCAAAACTGTTCACTGACGTGAGCTTAAAATATTATCACTACGATCTTTCTTTGAAAACTTTTATTATAGACCAGAAATTCATAGAAGAGTCATCACAAGAGTTGATAAGTATTACGAACCGACTCGTTTCACACGATTACACATATACTATCGATGCTCGAAGCAACATCCATATTACGAATAATAGTTCTATAAAAGAACTATCGAGTGAGTCTTCATATGAAGAACGCGATATTTATATATTGAGTGATAAAAAAAACCACAATACAGAAAACCTACCTGTTGTCACTACAAAAGTTATCCCACGTGAGATTGACTTTAATCAGTATGACATACTCTTGTTCTTATCTAAAAATGCAGTGCTCTCTATGGATAGTTTTAATACGTCTTGGCGAGAAAAGCCTTCATATGCTATGACAGAACAAACAGGAAAAGCGATTCAAAAACTCAAAGGAGCATTATTATCTATTGATGAAGATTATACTGCTCATGAGTTTGAACAACAACTTAGTAAAAGATTAGAAGGCAAGAGAGTGTTGTGCATCAGATCTAAAGAGGCGAGTTCTGACTTGAAGAATAAACTTGATTCTCAAAATATAGTATGTGATGAGGCTATTGTTTATGAAACCGTTTGTAAACGCCAAATCTCAAAAACTATATTACCAAAAAACTCTATAATTATTTTTAGCTCTCCCTCAACAGTGGACTGCTTCTTTTTAAATAAAGAGTGGGATCGCTCCTATAAAGCAATCACTATAGGTAAAACAACAGCAGAGTATCTTCCTGAATACATTTCACCTCATATTGTTGAGTCCAAATCTATTGAGTCTTGTATAAGAGAAGCTTTAATAATTGAGACAAATAAAAAAATGGACAGTAGATGATTTTTAAAGCTAAAGTTTTTTTACTCTATATATTTACTCTTATAAATGGAACCAATCTATTTGCACTTGATGGTGTGAGTATAGACACTTGGCTTGAGTACTCTAAAGGGAGTGAATATGATATCAAACTCAATGGATATGTCATGGAGTTTGGTATGAGTGAAAAGTTTTCTGTAGTAGGTGCAAGTGCGATAGGTATAGAGATAAACAACGAAACATCTCAAAAAAAGACGACAGCAAAAGATTTAGCACTTTATTCAAAATATAATTTTATTACTCCTACGTCTGAAGAAGCATCAGGTTTTTCTATGATGGTAGGCACCGTGTTGCCAACAGGGCATAACTTTTTAAGCTCTCCAAATACGGCTTATTTAGCAATGGCTCTATTTCCAATGAAGTTATTTGATGAAAAACTCTCTCTTTTGACACAACTTGGACATCGTTATGTTGATGTAGTGGATGGTAGTAATATCAACAGAGTTCACTGGGGAGTGTTTTCAGAGCTAAATATACTCAACGAATATAATGTTTTTAGCAATTTTTATACAGGCTCACCTTATGAAATAGACGTCCCCTCGCTAAGTCAAGAGTATGGTCTTACATACAAACAAAGCGATACCCTAAAGTACAGGCTGCTTTTTGGCATACAGTCAGAACTCGATGGAACTCAGGATGCAGAGACTACGGAGTACTGGGGTGAGGTTGGCTTAGAAGTAACTATTGACTATGAGAGTTTTCGGTCTGGGGATATGTAACTAGGCAAAGTAATTGTTATGTTATACTCTCTTTTTGTAGCACTTTGAGGGCTAATCTAAAAATTACAAAAAAAGGGAAAACTTATGTCAAATAATCATCACCATCATCATGAAGTAAGTGGTAAAAATCTGTTAATCACAATTATCTTAAATGTGATTATCACACTTGCTCAAATTATTGGCGGTGTTTTATCTGGCTCACTTGCACTATTAAGTGACGCGCTACATAATTTTAGTGATGTAATCTCTTTACTCATAGCATATGGAGCCAATAAACTTTCATCTAAAGAGAGTAATAGCCAAAGAACATTTGGGTATCACAGGGCTGAAATCATTGCGACTCTTTTTAACTCTGCAATCTTGATAGCTATCTCAGTATATTTAATTTTTGAAGCAGTACAAAAGTTTTATAATCCTCAACCTATTGATTCTATATGGGTAATCGCCCTCGGATTATTGGGAATTATTGTAAATGGATTAAGCGTACTTGTCATCAAAGACGATGCAGACTCTAACATGAACTTTAAAGCCGCTTATCTACATCTTATCGCTGATGTCATGACTTCTGTAGCTGTCGTTTTAGGTGGGGTTTTGATGTACTATTTTGGCATTTTTTGGGTTGATTCATTTATAACTATTTTGATAGCAATCTATCTTCTTTGGGCTTCATTTGATTTACTTAAAGGCTCAGTATATGTACTTATGCAGTTTGTGCCTCAAGAGCTTGAATTAAATGAAGTCATAAAAACCATAATGGATACGCCTGAAATAAACAACACACATCATGTTCATTTGTGGCAGTTGGATGATCATCGTGTACATATCGAAGCGCATCTCAATTTTAAAGAAAATATCTCATTAGAAGATTCTATGGCTATAATAGACTTACTTGAAGAAAGGTTAGAAAGTGAATTTGGAATTTCGCATACCACATTTCAATGTGAACACAATAGGTGTGAAAATAAAGAGCTCATTAAAAAATAATAAGGAGTTAAAAATGAAAAAAGTGCTTTTAGTGTTTATGCTTATCTCTATAAATCTATTTGGAGATACAAAAGCTGTGAGTTATGATAGCTACTTGGAGAGTTTTACTTATGAAGAACGTAAGGATATGAAAATAAGTAGTGTTGAGCTTACCGTGATGCTTGAAGAGGGTACAGCGCAGCTTGTCGATATCAGATTTAAAGAAGAGTATGAGGCTTGGCATATGCCCGCTTCTACAAATATCCCACTCAATGAATTGCCGAAGCGTTTAAAAGAACTTGATAAATCAAAACTCATAGTTACAGCATGCCCTCATAAAGATAGAGCGATAATGGCACGTACATTTTTGAGACTTAAAGGTTATGAGACGCGTTACCTTGTAGATGGGCTCACTGGGCTTGCTGAGTACTGGAGAGGTGATAATGCAAGAGAGTTTATTCAAGAGTATAAACTAAAGCATTAAAAGCTCTTATGATATACTCTATTTTATAAAAATAAAGAAGTGAGATATGGCATATAACTTAAAAGACAAACTTGTAGTGGCAGTGAGCTCACGTGCTCTTTTTGACCTTGAAGCGGATAATAAAGTGTTCGAAGAAAAAGGACTTGAAGAGTACTACAAGTATCAACTTGAAAATGAACACCTTCCTTTGAAAAAAGGAACAAGTTATAGACTTATAGAAAACCTTCTTAAGATAAACAACTCCTTTAGTGCAGAACAAAAACAGGTAGAAGTCATCGTCCTCTCAAGAAATAATGCAGGAACATCATTGAGAATCTCAAATGCTATTTTAGAACATGGACTTGACATTAAACGTTCGGGCTGGACAAGTGGTTCTGATATATCAACATACCTTAAAGCTTTTAAGGTGGACCTATTTTTAAGTGCAAATGATGAGGATGTACTTAATGCTATAGAAAGTGGTGTTGCTGCAGCAAAGATACTTCCCTCACATGAAAATGTGCACAACTCTTTAGGCGATCAAGTTCGCATTGCATTTGATGGTGATGCAGTACTTTTTAGTGAAGAGTCGGAGCTTATCTATAAAGAACATGGCATAGAAGCTTTTATGGAACATGAAAAACAAAATAGAGATAACCCCTTAGAAGCAGGGGTTTTTGCAAAACTTCTTCTCACTATAGCGAAGATTCAAGAGAAGTTTAAAGACAAAGAGTCGCCTATACGTACAGCACTCGTTACAGCTCGTTCTGCTCCAAGTAATGAGCGAGTTATAAAAACACTGAATCTTTGGGATGTAAGAATAGACGAGGCATTTTTCCTTGGTGGAAGTGAGAAGTATGAAGTCTTAGAAGCCTTTGGCGCTGACATCTTCTTTGATGACCAAGATATGCATCTAGAGCTTTCATGTTCAGTTGTTCCTAGCGCAAAGGTTTTTAATAAAAAGGTAGAAGAGTTTAGAATTAAGAAGTAAACGCTAAGTATTAAAACTTAGCGTTTGGAATAGGGTAGTTGTCTACAACAAAGTCTATATCTTTATCTCCGCGTCCGCTAAGATTGATAAGTATAGTCTTGTCTTTTCCTAGCGTTTTTGCAAGTTTCATAGCATAAGCAACTGCATGTGCGGACTCTAAAGCTGGAATGATACCTTCAAGTTGTGAGAGTTTGTAGAATGCGTCTATCGACTCTTCATCGTTAGAAAGTCCTACAGTAGTTCTTCCAGTTGATTGCAAGTAAGCGTGTTCTGGACCAACAGAAGGATAGTCTATCCCTGAGCCAACTGAGTAGACTGGAGCGGGTTCTCCCTCTTTATCTTTGAGCATAATAGAGTTAAACCCGTGCATAACACCTTCTTCTCCATATGTAAGCGTTGCCGCGTGATCACCGAGTGCTTCACCTCTTCCCATAGGCTCAACTCCATGAAGTTCAACTTCTGTATCGTCGATAAAACCGGCAAAAATTCCCATGGCATTTGAGCCTCCACCAACACAGGCAACAACTGCGTCTGGAAGATTCTCTTCATGCTCTAAAAATTGCTCTTTAGCCTCAAAACCAACGACGGACTGAAAGTCTCTTACCATCATAGGAAATGGATGCGGACCAACAACGGAACCTATACAGTAGATAGCAGTGTCTGCTTGAGGAACATAACTATCAAAGGCAGAGTCTACCGCTTCCTTGAGTGTTTTTAAACCATGAGTAGCAGGAACAACTTTTGCACCAAGTATCTTCATACGTACTACATTTGGGTGCTCTTTGGCAATGTCAACTTCACCCATATGTATCTCACACTCTAGTCCAAAATAAGCTGCCGCAGTAGCAAGAGCAACACCATGTTGACCCGCTCCAGTTTCAGCAATTACTTTAGTCTTGCCAAGATGTTTTGCAAGAATAACCTCTGCCATACAGTGGTTGAGCTTGTGTGCTCCCGTATGGTTTAAGTCTTCACGTTTAAGATAGATTTTTGCACCACCACAATGTTCTGTAAGATTTTTTGCATAGGAGATAGGAGTAGGGCGTCCTTGGTAATGTTTACGGACGTACTTGAGGTCTTCTATAAACTTTGGAGAGTCTTTTAGTTCTTTGTATGCTTGCGTTATGTCCGCAAAAGGTTTTTCAAGAACGGGTGGGATAAATGACCCACCAAATTTTCCAAAAAAACCATTTTCATCAGGGTATGTATCCAAGTAACTCTTCGCCATATAGCTTCCTTTTTGTCTTTTTAATTGTTAATTTTTTTGTAAAATGATTGTAGCAAAATATATTTTAAACTTTATGATGTGGGTGGAAAATGTGTACTTTTCACTTAAGGGATGTTATGTCCTGTTTTTAAGTTATAAGACAAATAATTCTACATAATGTCCTAATAATGACGGTATTCCTCATAAATAGACATTTTAATTTTTATAATAGTATCTATTTTAAGCACTTTAAGTAGTTTATATTGCATTTTGTCATATTTATTCTAATAATAGGACATTTTCTATTTCTGTATATTTATGTTACTTAAGGTTATTTACATATAATGTCCCTTAATAAATAGTTATAAAGCAAAGGATAAGTCATAAATAAAGAAACTAAATCAATAGAAGATTTATTCAATTTAGCTAAACTTGATTATACAAATTTAACAATTGAATTGTTAGATTTAGTAAATTTTGAATATTTTGATTTTGAAATCACTCCAAAAGAGTATTTAAAATTTGCTAAACAAGACTTAAAAGACAATAGTGACCGAGCATTGGTAAATGCTTTATCAAATGCAAAAAGGTCTATAGATTGTTTGATTGAAAGTACCTTGCAAGGATTGTCAATTAATATTGAGAAAAATGGTTTAATCAATAACTTCTGTAATAAAGTTCTTAGCAAAGAAAACAAAAGTATCGAACCAATGATATTAAAATTATTTACTGCTCTCGGTTTCGCACCATCAGTTTTAATTACTAAGGTAAGAAAAATTAGAAATGATATTGAACATGAATATAAGCTACCAAAAAAAGAAGATGTAATTGAAGCTATTGAAGTTGCAGAATTATTAATTCATAGTGTGGAATCAAAAAGAATCAAAAGTTCAGAGATACTACTTATTGATAAAAATCGCAATAGAGGAATATTATTTGATTTATCAGTTAATAATAAATTTAATTTGAATTTTGTAGAAATTCCAGATGACGAACACATTTTTAGAAAGCTTACTTATAATTTTAATGAGGGTGAACTAATATATTACTATTTTATTCGAGCAATGATTGTTGTAGAACAAGATGAAGAAGAGCTATTTGAAGTTATTAAATTATTAATATCTGAAATAAAACCAACTCTATTAAAAGAACATATAAAGTGTAAAATGTATTGAATAGAGAAAGGAATGCTTTATAACAAATCAGGGGAGCCAATAAATTACCCTGCGGCTAATTTATTGGCTCATTTTAAACGTTATATCTAATAATCCACATCATTTTCTCATTCTCAAGCTCCAGCTTGCTAATACATACAAATATATCAACATCATAAACACGAAAACTACTAATATCCTCCCCTTAAGCCCTTTTACTCTAAAATACCACCATTAAAAACAAAGGTAAGATATATGGCAGCAGGTTTTTTCGCGGTATTTGATGATATTGCAATGCTTTTGGATGATGCGGCGGCTATGAGCAAAGTGGCTACTAAGAAAACGGCGGGCATACTTGGGGATGATTTGGCGGTAAATGCTCAAAAAGCTTCAGGTTTTGCCTCTTCACGTGAGCTTCCCGTTTTATGGGCTATCACTAAAGGCTCATTTCTAAACAAACTTATCATTTTACCACTTGCATTTATTCTTAGTGCCTTTGCCCCTTGGGCAATTGTACCTATTTTGATGTTTGGTGGTGTTTACTTAGCATATGAAGGTGCGCATAAAATTGATGAGTATATCTTTGGACATAAAAAGCCCACACGTGAGCTCAAACGAGAACCGCTAAATGAAGAGGAAATACTTCAAATAGAATCACAAAAAGTAAAAGGTGCCATTCGAACGGACTTTATTCTCTCCATAGAGATAATCATCATAGCTCTTGGAACTGTGCTTGAACAAACACTGCCAATTCAGATAATAGCCGTCTCCGTTGTAGCGATTTTAGCAACCATAGGGGTTTATGGAATAGTTGCTCTTCTTGTCAGAATGGATGATTTTGGTTTTATACTTATGGAAAAAGCCAAAGATGAAGACTCTTTTTTATATGCAGTTGGGGACTTACTTGTTATTTCACTTCCTAAGGTCATAAGAGTTCTCACTTTTGTAGGAACACTTGCTATGCTTCTTGTAGCCGGAGGCATATTCTCACACAATGTACATCAAATCCATGAAATCCTAGTATCTTTACCAGCTCTACTAATGGACTTACTTATAGGGCTTATAATCGGATACATTGCACTTCTAGTTCAAAAAGCCTATACAAAAATAAAAGAGTAGAAATGACTTAACAAAAGAAGATAAGCTTCTTTTAGGTACAATTTTAGCTATGAAAAAAATAATATTTACTGACCTAGATGGCACTCTCACACTCAAAGATACTTATACCAAGTTTGTTTTGCAAAACCTTAAGTTTTGTACACTCATTCAAAACTTTCCGACCCTTTTATGGATGGGTATCAGACACACTTTTAAGATGATAAATGACGATGATGTAAAAAAGATAACTTTTGGTATGTTTTTTACAGGCTATGACAAAGATAAAGAAATAAATGACTTTGTTAAAGAAATCCCTTGGAACTCTACAGTCTTAGATCGTATTGAAGATAAACGAGCAGAGGGCTATAAGGTAATCATCGTTACAGCTTCGCCTGACGTATATGTCAGACATGTTTGTGAGTATTTAAACTATGATGGTTTTATCTCTACAAAAACTGTCGATGACGGTAAGTACCTTACAGGAGAGCTAGAGGGTGAAGTGTGTAACTTCCAAGAGAAGCCAAAACGCATTAGTGCATTTTTAGGTGATCAAAAACCAGAGCACACTATCTCGTATGGAAACTCAAGCGGAGACTATGCAATGTTAAAGTTCTGCGATGACTCCTACTTCGTGAAAAAATCAAATATAAAAAGGTATGAAAAATAATGCAAAAAGAAAATATTTTTAATATTGCAAACAACATCACGTTTGTAAGGATATTTCTCTCGTTTATAGCACTAGGGCTTGTTATGAGTGGAGATATTCAACTCCTTTTGATCGCTATAATTCTCATAGCGTATTCAGAACTTACAGATATGCTTGATGGCTATCTTGCACGACGTGACAACTGTGTAACGAGTTTGGGAAAACTTCTTGACCCCTTAAGTGATAGTATCTCACGTTTTATCTACTTTTTTGCATTTGGATATATGGGACTTTTTCCTATTTGGCTTGTTATTATCCTTTTTGTACGTGACATTATCGTCGCATATATTAGAACTTATATGTCTTTGATGGGCATAGCGATGGGTGCTCGTTGGAGCGGAAAAGCCAAGGCTCTCGTACAGTTTGGCGGACAGTACCTGCTTCTTTTTATGCTTCTTGTTCTTATGATGAACCAAGGACAATCTTATAGCGAAGAGTATCTTCTTCTTATGACGGCTATCGGTACGGTATCAACTTTTGCCATACTTCACTTTTTAAAAGTCAAAGGAGCTTACTATTGGTACTCACTTTTAGGCTACGTGGCATTTCTGATTCCTTTTTACTCCATAAACAAATTTGACATCACTCTCGATGTCTCATACTCTACAGGAGTAATGATTATAGTTGCCGGTGTTACGCTTTGGTCTTTACTAGATTATCTTTCAGCTCTGTTTAGTGCGATGAGAGAGGGAGTAGAGTAGTGGAGCAGAGTGTATTAGATGTTATAAAAAGTATAGATAAGTTTTACAAAAAACTTTATGAAGATACAAATGGTGTTTCAGTAAGTCTTAAAGATAATGGAACATCGGTGAGTCAGTTTGATCTTGACGCTACGGCATTTTGTATAGAGGCCATAAATGCGAGCTTTCCTAATGCAAATATCTGGATAGAAGAGGATCAGGCTATCCTGAAAAGTGACAGTGATGAGTACACGTGGGTGATTGACCCACTTGATGGTACTGCTTCATTTTTACGCGGTTATCCTATCTGGGGTATTGGAATTGGAATACTCAAAAATGGTGTACCGCTTCTTTCTTACTTCTATGGACCCGCGTGTAATCAAAAATATCTTGCTTATGAGGATAAAATTTTTATAAATGATAAAGAACTCGAAGAAGAGAACAATGTCATAAATGCTGATACAAAAACTATCTTCATCAGTTCACGTCTACATAAAAAGATAGACTTTAAAGCGTTTGAAGAGCTTAAACTCCGAAACTTTGGTTCTACACTCTACCACGTTGTTATGGTTGCCTTAGGAAAAGCAGAGTCTGTGCTTATTGGGTCGTGTTATATCTGGGATATTGCCGCTGCCTTTTATCTTGGCGAAAAACATGGATATGCTTTTTTTGATTTTGAAGCGAAAAAGAGACTTTCACTAGAAGAGTTGATGTCTTACAAAAGTAAGAAGATTGACAGAGTTTTAGAGTTTAAAAAAGCTTAGGTCATTTATGAACATAGATGTAGAGAAAAAGAAGTTTGTGTATCATAGAGCATTGAACACAGAAGCTGCATTCAGAGAGTTTCTAGTTCTCAACGCAAAGTCTGACTATACTCTTGCAGCAGAAGGGGATGTCTGCTGGGCATATATAGATGGTGCTTTTGTTATATATATCCATCATCCTGATGTACAAGGAAAATCTCTCTCAAATGCTAGAGTAATAGAGCTTTTACAAGAAGATAAGCTTTTAACACTCGATAAACTATTTAGTATAAATGCAGACTCAAACTTTATTTTAGAACTTAAAACTGGAAATGGCGATTTAGGCGGTTTTTTTGTGGCATTTAGAGAAATACTCGAGAGACATAATGTTCAAAATGTCATTGTAGATGCATTTAGCGTAGAGCAACTTAAAGCCTTGAAGCTTGCTATGCCAGAGATAAAGACTTCACTCCATACAAAGTTTTTGATAAGTGAGTATGTACTCGAGACAACATTTGAGAAGCCTTACATTAGGCTACATAATATCTATGATATGGACTATATAGACTATTTCACTATCTCATACGGAACAACACATGTCAATCTTTTTAACCTAAGCGTCGACAACTCCTACTCTCATATCTACAAAGCAGGTAAAAAACTCAATCTTGGTGCTATAAAAAATATGGAAGCTTTTGACAAGGCGATACATTCTCAGACAGAGTATATCTATCTTAGAAGTAAGACAGTAAGAGAAAACTATGAGAAGGTTTTAGAAAGTTATTTAGCTTAGAAGCTCGTTACTTTTGATAAAGGGTTTCTTTTTATTTTTTATTTTGTATCATAGCATATGTGTGTGCTAACATACCAATCGGCAATACCTTTGTCGTTGTACTGATACTCTCTTTGAGAAGCTGGGATGGAAGAGTTTCTAAGTTTTGAACGAACTATTCCCATGATGACAAAGGCTAAAAGTAAAATAGCACCTCCAATAAAGTAGTCATACAGATACCAAGCAATAAGACCTGATAAGAGAGTTGTATATTGTAAAAAAACTTTCACAATAAAAGCTATAAGTTTGCATTTTTTTGAGTGTAGTTTCGGTGTTGATTGTATCATCTCTATATAGTTGTTTTTATCATTTTTCATGAGTGAAGTATATCTTAAAAAGAGTAAAAAGATTATTGGCTAAAATTTCTTTAGTCTATATGACTAAACTTTATTGATATATATTGCAACTATTAACTTTTGTTTGCTATCATTTCACAAATATAAAAAAAGGATTTAATTATGGCAAAACATCAGTTTCAAACAGAAGCAAATCAAATACTACACTTGATGATTCACTCGCTCTACTCAAACAAAGAAATATTTATTCGTGAATTGGTTTCAAATGCATCAGATGCACTTGACAAGTTAAATATGCTTGTACTGACGGATGAGAAGTATAAAGGCGTGGCGTTTAATCCTCGTATCGATATAGTGGCAAATAAAGAGGCAAAAACACTTACGATTAAAGATTCTGGTATCGGTATGAACGAAGAAGATTTAATGAACAACCTTGGTACTATTGCAAAGTCAGGTACAAAAGCGTTTCTTGAAAACCTATCAGGTGACCAAAAAGAAGATTCAAATTTAATCGGTCAGTTTGGTGTTGGTTTTTATGCTGCATTTATGGTGGCACATACTGTTGAAGTCACAACAAAAAAAGCGGGTGAAGATCAAGCACTTATCTGGACAAGTAAAGGTGATGGTGAGTTTGATATAGAAAATGCAACTATGGAAGGTCACGGAACTCAAATAGTAATGCATCTAAATGATGAGGAAGAGGAGTTTTTAGAAGCACATAGAATAGAAACAATTATAAAAAAATACTCTAATCACATTCCATTTCCAATCTTTATGGACAAAGAGAAGCACATTCCGGCTGTGACTGACGATGAAGGTAAAGAGACTGAACCTGCAAAAACTGAAATAGAAAATGAGCAGATAAACCGTGCAAATGCACTCTGGACGATAGCTAAAAAAGATGTTACAGATGAAGAGTATAAAGATTTTTATAGTTCTATAGCACACTCAAGTGAAGAGCCACTTACTTGGATGCATAACAAAGCTGAGGGTGCAGTTGAGTATACGACACTTTTTTATATCCCAAGTAAAGCACCTATGGATATGTATAGAGTTGATTACCAAACAGGTATTAAGCTTTACATTAACCGTGTTTTCATTACTGATGATGAAAAAGAGCTCATGCCAACATACTTACGTTTCTTACGTGGTGTAATTGATTCAAAAGATTTACCACTGAATGTATCACGTGAGATATTACAATCAAATGCAGTGATGAATAAAATCAAAAATGCTTCTGTCAAAAAAGTTCTTTCTGAACTTTCAAAAATGAGTAAAAAAGATAGTGAGAAGTATGAAACTTTTTATCAAGAGTTTGGAAATGTTCTTAAAGAGGGACTTTACAATGACTTCGCTAACCGCGAAAAGATTTTAGAACTTCTAAAATTCAACACGCTTAATTCTGATGAAACAGTAATGATTGAAGATTTTGTGAAAAATGTGGATGAAGAGAAAAAAGAGATCTACTACATCACTGGAAAAACATCACTCTCAATGCTTAAAAACTCACCGGCACTAGAGCGATTTAAAGCACGTAACATTGATGTACTTGTACTCAATGAGGAAGTAGATACTATCATCTTCCCAATGGTTACTGAATATAAAGAGTATAAACTCGTCCCAGTTGCTGATGCTAAGTTTGAAGAGACTGAAGAGGAGAAAAAAGCTGAGGAAGAAGTTGCTGCTACTTATGGTGATCTTGCAAAAGAGTTTAAAGAAGCACTTGGTGAAGCTGTTAAGTCAGTTGAGACTACTTCAGACTTAACGGATTCTGCTGTAGCTATAAAAGTAGACAAAGAAGATCCTTCGTATATGATGGCACAGATGATGAAGCAGATGGGTCAAGGTGGAGATACTCCGGAGCCTGCACCAATCTTACAAATCAATCCAAAGCATGAACTCATTGTAAAACTTAAAGAGTCCGCTGATCAGAACCTTATAAGTGATGCTGCTCACGTTTTACTTGACCAAGCAAAACTTTTTGATGGTCAAGAGCTAAGTGATACTGCTGATTTTATATCACGTTTAAATAGAATCATGGCTAAAGCACTTTAGTCTAAATCTACATTATGAGATGAGTCTATTTTTAGCACTTATCTCATAACTTTCTAATTTATTAAATTTTTTTATATAACATTAGAGAATTATAGTTAAATTATGATACCTTATGATTATGTTAAAAAAATTTGGCTTCTTCAAAAAATCTTCACAGAAAGAAAACATCGACCAAACTGTCAAAAATGCTAATGAAGTATGTAAAAAAATAGTATCTCTTAAGTTATCCCACTTAAACATACTTAACTACAAGTACAATGAAAAAGAAGCAATGGAAGAGCTTGGTCTTGATAGTGAACTTGTGCATCAACTTGTTGAGGATTATGTTATACAAATAATAAAAGCTACACTACAGTTTGAGAAGTACTTAGAAGAGCTGAAGCGCATAGAGCGTGAGAAAAATGCAGCTGATTACACGGCATTTAGAGATTTAGCACATAAAAATCTTGGAGTAGCTAGAAACCTTCGTATAAAAGATGCGGAAAAACTACTGTATGAGATGATGCTGAAAAATGATTTAGAGTATTTAGGAGACTGTATAGAGGCGCTTAAAGCATGCTCAATCAAGTTAAAGCCTGAGTGTGCTTATAAGACACTCAAACTTATTGAGGTTAAAAGTTCTTTATAACGAGTTACCTATTTTTGAGAGATTGAGAGACTTGTTCAAGTTTCCCTTTGGGCTTGATGATTATGTACTCTTTTTTCTCTTTAACAGGAACAGCAAAAGCCAGAAGTATAAAAACAAATGAAAAAACTATCCCTGCAAGTAAACTAAGTACTAGTTTTAATTTAAAATCTCTCATAATAACCCTATAGTTTTATTGGAGTTAATTATATCATGTTAAGATAATATATGAACAAAGTATTTTCCATAATTCTTCTACTCTTTTACACAACCCTACTTGGACAAGAACCACTTCTCGGAATTCTTAAATCTGTAAATTCAAATACGCAACAGTTGTTTCTTATTTCAAATAATACTTTTATATGTGAGTCATATGGAGTATTAAGTCTTGAGAATCTAGCTGAAGATTCACAATTAGACTCAGCATGTCGAAAAAAGGTAAAAAGTTTTTATAAAAAAAATCCAAAAGAAAAATATTTTTCTGCTTTAAAACTACATACCATGCAAACCTACCATTTAGAGTTCAAGAAACAGGAGTGTTTACTTTTTGCTAGTGGTGAGATAACACTTAGCGAACTCCTCTTAAGAGAAGGCTTGGCGATATTACAACCACTATTTAAAGATAAGGAGTATATAGCACTCTATAGTCTTGCTCAAGAAAATGCTAAAATCGAACAAAAAGGACTTTGGAGAGAGGGTGTTGTAAGAGACTGTGTTGCAGAGATGTATAAAAAGTAGTTTTAACCCTTTTTCTTGTCATGAGTCATATATATCCAAAACTCTTTATGAGTATATCCTTTGTTAAGAAAAAAGAACTGTAAGATGGTGACCCTATAAAGAGTAATGAGCATCTTTGCAAAAGGGATAAAAAGACTTATACTCACAAAAATCGATTGTTCCTTGTTCCCTTTAGACTCCATCATCTCTTTCATTCCAATGTTATTACTAAGGTATATACCAAAGAGTATAGAAAACATAAAGTTTAAAATTAGTCCAAAAATCATATATGCTACAAAATCTTGCTCGTACATTCCGGCTATCATATTATCTGTATCCTAAAAAATTATTTGAGTGCATTCTAGCAAAAACATGCTTTTACTATTCATAACTCTGTATTGTTTTTTTTGTGAAAAAAGTGCCAAAAGGGATGAGCGCTGCAACAAAAAAAATCACACTCTCCTTTACAGACCACTTCGCATCTTGCCAAGCAGTGATTAAAAGAAACATAAAAGCTATAAACAGTACTCCATGTATACTTCCAACTATCTTAGTTGCTATAGCTATTCCCATCATATACTTCATAGGCATTGCTACAAACAGTAACAAAAGGTATGAATATCCCTCAATAGTATTTATAAGACCAAAATTCTTTACACTGTTTTTCATATTGTTATCTCTTTTTCATGCTTTTGTGGAAGTATATAATCAAAAAGTAACAATTCGTCTTATTTGAAAAAGAAGAGCTCAAAGCACAACTTTATTTAAACATCTTTATACTATACTTGCCGGACAAATTATGCATAAAGGTAATTTAATGGAAACAAACCTCATATTAGAAGGGTTTAAATTTATGGGATTAGGAATGGGAACAGTTTTCGTTTTCCTAATTATTATGATAATAGCGATGAATATAATGTCTACTATTGTTCATAGGTTTTTCCCTGAACCAGAAGTAAAAGCAGCCCCAACTGCTGCCCCAAAACAAGATAACAATAAGATAATTGCAGCAATTACAGCAGCGATTAAACACCACAGAGAAGGGTAAGGATTATAATGGCTAAGAAGTTTATAGATGTAATGGATACAAGTTTTAGAGACGGTTTCCAATCAGTATATGGTGGTCGTGTTTTAATGAATGACTTTTTTCCAGCTGTTGAAGCTGCGAAAATGGCAGGAATAAACCACTTTGAATTTGGTGGTGGAGCAAGGTTTCAATCTCTCTATTTTTACTTAAGAGAAGATGCTTTTGAAATGATGGATAAATTCCGCGAAATTGTTGGACCGGATGCGAATTTACAAACACTTGCACGTGGTGTAAATACTGTAATGCTAGATACAGGTTCTAAAGAGCTTATAGATCTTCATGCAAAAATGTTTAAGAAGCATGGTACTACTACTATTAGAAACTTTGACGCACTCAATGATGTTGAAAATCTAAAGTATTCAGGTGAGAGAATTACTCATCATGGTCTAAAACATGAAGTTGTTGTTGCAATGATGGATTTACCACCAGGATGTCACGGTGCTCATGACGTTGAGTTTTATGAAAAAACTTTGAGAAATATTTTAGACTCTGGTCTCCCATATGACAGTATTTGTTTCAAAGATGCTTCTGGGACTTCAAACCCTCAAAAAGTTTTTGAAACAATGCAAATGGCTCGTAAATTAGTTCCAGAAGGAACGCATCTACGTCTTCATACTCATGAAACAGCTGGTGTTTCAGTTGCAGCTTATATGGCCGCACTTGAGGCTGGTGTTGATGGTATTGACATGGCAGCATCACCTGTTTCTGGTGGAACTTCTCAACCAGATATCCTTACTATGCTTCATGCAACAAAAGGAATGGATTTCGACCTTGGTGGTTTAGAGATTGGTAAAATCTTAACATATGAAAAAGAGTTACAGCACTGTCTGTCTGACTACTTTATGCCGCCAGAGGCAACTATGGTATCTCCTGTGATTCCATTCTCACCAATGCCAGGTGGTGCACTCACTGCAAATACACAAATGATGCGTGATAACGACATCTTAGACAAGTTTCCAGAAGTAATCGCTGCAATGCAAGAGGTAGTTGAAAAAGGTGGTTATGGTACATCTGTAACACCAGTTTCTCAATTTTACTTCCAACAAGCACTGAACAATGTAATGCAAGGTCCGTGGAATGCTATAGCACCAGGATATGGAAGAATGGTTCTCGGATATTTTGGTAAAACACCAGTTGAGCCAGATCCAGAGATAGTAAAAATTGCTTCTGAGAAGTTAAACTTACGTCCAACGACTGAAAAGGCACTTGATTTGGCAGATGCTGATCCAAGCAAATCTTTAGAGTCATGGATAAGTAGACTTAAAGAGGAAAATATAGAAATTACCGAAGAAAATATCTTTATCGCAGCGGCATGTCAAGATAAAGGTATCGAGTTCCTAAAAGGAAACGGTGAGTTAAATGTACGTAAAATATCAGAAATGAAAAAAGATTGTAATGAAGGAGAATCAATGGGTAGCGGAAATTATACAGTAGTAGTAGATGGTCAAAAGTTTAGTGTTCAAGTAGCAGAGGGTGACGCAGATATTCAAGTCGTAGCAGTAGATGGTGAGTCAGCAGTAGCTGCTCCAGCTCCAAAGGCAGCATCTACAGGTGATGGTTTAGAAGTAAAAGCACTTCTTCCAGGTAATGTTTGGAAAATCACAACGAATCCAGGTCAAAGTGTTAACGAGGGTGATGTAATTATGATATTAGAGTCTATGAAAATGGAGATTGATGTAGTTGCACCAAAAGGTGGTGTACTAAAGTCTATCAATGTTGCAACTAACGACAAGGTAGTAGAAGGTCAAGTCGTAGCTGTAATAGGATAATCATAATGAAAAACATTTTATTAAAATTTCTTGCACTTAGTATGCTGTTTGCATTTACAAGTGTTTGGGCAAATGATCATGCAGCTGTTTCAGAAGGCACGTCAATGCACAAAGAAGAGACTTATCAGACAAAACCATTCTCAGAAATGATTACAGGTTTTTTAAAGTCAACAGGTGTTGTTGCAATAGTAAGCCCTAATCCTGATGAGTTAAGTGCAGATGGTAAAGAGATGAGTAACTTTCATAAATCATGGGGACGTGTCCTTATGATTTTAGTGACTTTCTTCCTCTTTTGGTTGGCTATTAGAAAGGGATTTGAGCCTCTTTTACTCTTACCAATTGCATTTGGTGGACTTTTGGCCAACATCCCTGTTGCAGCCATTGCAGGAGATCACGGATTTTTAGGTGTTATTTATAATATGGGGCTTTCAAATGAGATGTTCCCAATTTTAATCTTTATGGGTGTTGGAGCAATGACAGACTTTGGTCCACTGCTTTCAAACCCTAAGACAGCACTTCTTGGTGGTGCTGCGCAGTTTGGTATCTTCGGAACACTTGTTGGTGCTGTTGCGCTAACACAAATGGGTGTAGTTGACTTTACACTACAGCAAGCATCTGCTATCTCTATTATTGGTGGGGCTGATGGTCCGACTTCTATCTTTATTGCCACTAAGCTTGCTCCTGAATTATTAGGTGCAATTGCAGTTGCTTCATATAGTTATATGGCTATGGTTCCAATCATCCAGCCTCCAATTATGAAAGCTTTAACAAGTGATGCTGAACGTAAGATAAAGATGACTACACTTCGTCACGTGTCTCGTTTAGAAAAATTAGTATTTCCTGTAATGGTTCTTACTCTTGCAATTATGGTTTTACCAGAATCTACACCACTTATCGGTGCATTTATGTTTGGTAACTTCTTAAAAGAGTCTGGTGTTGTTGAGCGTTTAAATGATACTCTTCAAAATGCCCTTATCAATACTGTAACAATTTTCTTAGGTCTTGGTGTTGGTTCTAAACTAGCAGCTGATCAGTTCTTAGTCCCTGAAACTATGTTTATCATGGCACTTGGTATTATTGCGTTCTCTGTTGGTACTGCAGCAGGTGTTCTTATGGCTAAATTTATGAACCTATTCCCAGGACATAAAATTAACCCACTTATTGGTTCAGCTGGTGTATCAGCAGTTCCAATGGCAGCTCGTGTATCTAATAAAGTGGGTATGGAGTATGATAGATCTAACATGCTTCTTATGCATGCTATGGGTCCAAATGTTGCGGGTGTAATCGGTTCAGCAGTAGCAGCCGGTGTCCTAATCTCACTATTTCAATAGTTTTAGTTGAATTAGTTACTAAAATTCAAGTAGCGGCGCATCTTCTGCGGCGCTACACTCGTCAGCTACTAGAGTAGCCTTCCTCACTATGCTACTTGAATCTACACCACTCTTTAAATTTATTCGCGGTTATTCTGTTCTGATTTTGTTTTTGTTAATTATTAGGGTGGGGGTGTCAACTATTTCATAGTAGAAATAATTAACGGGATGATATTATGACTTTTTGTTTTATCTATGAAAGCATTTGCTCCTAGAACTTCTGCCTCACGTTTATTGTTACTTCCAGTCATTGAAGAGTTTACTATGACAGGAATGTCTTTGGTTATTGGATTTGCTTTAAGGAGCTTTATAACAGTAAAACCTGACATTTCTGGCATCTCAATATCTGTGATAATGGCAGGAATATTGGCTGCATCTTCACCTAAAGACTCCACGTGTTCAACTAGTTTTTTCCCATTTTCAAAGAGTTTCATATCTATGTTTGCATTAATGAAAATTTGACTGAGGTGACGTTGTGCTGTTTTTGAGTCTTCAGCTATCAGCACCGTTCCATTTTTAAGCTTACTTGGAATTTCTATATCTTGTAAGCTTGCCGTATCTGCTATGACATCAACCATTGCTTGCGGTATGACATCAGATAAAAGTTTTTCATAGTCGAGGATTAGACAGAGGCTTCCATCTTCTAGTCTCGTATCATTCATAACTACACCATCTTCTTTAAGTCTATAGCTATCAGGTGCGTGCATTTGATTCCAGTTTTTCTTTATAACTCTAAATGCAGACATAATTCTGAGTCCAATTATGATACCGTTAAAGTCACATATAAGAATATTGGACTCTTTTTCCTCTTCTTTAGTATGATTTATCCCAAGCCATGCTGGAAGATTAAGTATAGGGATTTGTAGTCCACGTAAAATGATGGTACCTTCTAAAAGTTTGTGCGCAGAAGGGATTTGAGTCACATAGTGATTTTTAGACTCAACAACCTCTCGAGTTTTAAATACGTTGATAGCATAGTAAGCAGAGTCTGTCTTATTACTAACTCTAAAAACTAATAGCTGAAGTTCATTGTTTTTTGCAAGATTTGTAGCTGCATCAACATTATCTAGTACGGACATGAAATACCCTTTAATTAAATATGACTCAATAGTACCAAAAATAAAATGAAAAATGCTTGAATGTTAATAATGAAATGATAAAATAGAGCTATTAATCATAAAGGTGATAACAAGTGAAAATCATAACAATACTTTTTTTACTCACAAGCTTGGCATTTGCAAAAGTTTACTACTCAAAGATAGAGCCTTATGAAGTAAGAAACATTTCATCTAACGTCTCTGGAATAGTAGAATTCATAGATGAGGAGAGTATTGGAAAAGTACTTTCTAGTAAGCCATATATAAAAATTGATTCTGAACTAGACAGAGATGAACTTCTTTTTACTAAAAACAAGATTACTTATCTTAAAAAGACTGTTGAGCTTAATGAAAAAATACTAAAAAACTTAGAGTTTTCTTTAAAGAAAAAAAGAGACAACTACAAGCAAGTAGAAGGACTTAAAATTAAGTCTCGAATCGAAAAAGACAGAGAGTTTCATGATTTAGTAACTAGTGAAAATTCTTACTTAGTCACTCAAAAAGAGATTATAAGTCTAAAAACACAGATAGATGATTTAAAACTTCGTAAAGCCCAACTTATACGAAGTATCGACGATAAGAGTCTTCAAGCAAAAGGTTTTACACTCTACTCTATAGATGTAAAAGTAGGGCAGGTCGTCACATTATCTACGCCATTAGCTAAAGTGGCTGATATCTCAAAAGCACTGTTGACGATTTATCTTGATGAAGAGGATGTAGATAATGCAAAAAAGAGTGTTATATACATAAATGGAAAAAAGACAGAGTATAAAATTAGTAGGCTTTTAAACATTGCCGATAGTAAAAATATCTCCAAGTATATGGCACAGATAGTAATAAAAGCGCCAATAGTCTTCTCTAAGCTTGCAAAAGTGGAACTCAAGGAGAAAATAGGTGCAAACTAGCAAAAAGGCACTTCTGTTAGCCTCTTTATTATCACTAAATTCAAATCTTGTTTTTGCCAATGATAACAATACATCCCTAGATTTTTATATATCTGACCTTAAAAAAGAGCAGTTTAAATACGACTACAAAAAAAATGAAGCGGAGAGTTCAAAGGTTCGTGACTCTTGGATAGCACCGCTTAGTCTAACTTATACACATACAAAAAGTGACAGCAACCCTTATGCTCCAGAGCAAGAGACGAAGACGGCAATGATAAAGATGGACCAACCCATCTTTCAGAGTGGTGGCATCTACTATGGCATAAAGTTCGCAAATGCTTCAAAAGAGTATACAGACTACTCTATAGACGTTGCAAAACGTAAGATGATAAAAGATGCTATTGCTTTGCTAATGCAGATAAAACAGTCTGATTTGAAAATCGAGCGTCAAAAGTTACAGATAAAAAACTCTGAAATTAGTCTAGAGCAGAAAAAAGAGCAGTATTTAAATGGTCAACTCGATTCCGGTTTTTTAGATAATGCGGTTATAGAGAGAAACTTTGTCATCCAAAGCCTTTATGATATAGAAACTGCAAAAGAGAGACTTATATCCAGCTTTAGTGTTTTGAGCGACCTGAATTATGAAACCGTAAAAATTCCCTATCTTGAACTTCTCAATAGAGAGGAGTTTTTAAAGTACAACATTGTTTTAGAGATGGCTGAAGCACAGATACAAAGAGACAGATACAGTAAAAACATGACCATAACTCAGTATCTTCCAGCGGTAAATTTGACGGCAGGATATACTTGGACTGAAAGTTCAAATGGTTTTTTTGCCAATGGCGAGAGAAAATTTTACGACTACGGTTTTAGAGCTTCAATGCCAATAAACATTAATACTTTCAGGGACATAGAGTCTGCAAAGATAGATTACTTAAAATCAGAAGTTACAAAAAAAGATACTAAAATCAAACTTGATGCGCTTTTTACTCAAGTGATGCAAAACTTAGAAAATTTAGATAAGAAAAAACTGTTAAGTCTTGAGAATAAAGAGTTATATACGAAACTCTTAGAAGACACAAAAGAGCTTTATAGAGCTGGATATAAAACAGAGTATGATGTCAGTTTACTGGAGAACTCTGTCAACATAGCCGATTTAGATAGTAAAATATATGAGATAGATAAACAGCTTGAGCTTTTAAACCTCTATGAGATGTATGTAAATGAATCTTTATAGTAAGTTTAAGACTTCGTAAGAGTATAAGTAATTTTTAGTTTAAATGCCTCTGGAAAGTTAAAAAGGGATGAGTCCACTTTGATGGGAAAGCTTCTCTGTATAGCTTGAAGTGTCGCTTTTTTAAAGATGCTTCTTCCTGAAATAATTTCAATACCTTTGACATGTCCATTAGAGAGTATGTGAAACTTTATATCTAGGACTCCTTCAATTCCTCTTCTTCTAGCCATATTTGGATAGGATTTATTACTATTTATCTTCTGGATGAGATGCTGTATAAACTCTTCACGTTGACGCTCTTTAAGCTTTTTATTGATAGATTTTTCTTCTGCTGTAGTCTCAGGTCTTGACTGTTGTAGATTTGAGGGTGTTTCTATACTTTTTTGAGCTAGTACATTCTCTTCTTGCCTAGTTTCATGCTCTATCTTTTTTTCTAACTCTTGATTTTTGCACAGAACTGGTTCTTTACGAGGCTCTTTATGTACCTGCGGTTTTGTTTTTTTTACTTTAGCTTTTGGCTGTACCCTTTTTTCTCTCTTTGCAAGCACTTTTTTTTCTGGAAAATTTTCTTGTAGCTTTTTTTTTGGCTGAGCTATTAGCTTTTTTGGTGGATTTAGGAGTACAACACTCATACGAGATGAGGCCTTAGTGTCTCCTTTTTTTATACCCTTTTGCTCTTTACTAACTAGATAAAATAAAGCTCCTCCCATCCCAGCATAAAGAGCAACTGTAAGTAAGAAAGAGGAGAGGTATCTAGGCATTTTAGTGAGCTTTTACTTTCTGTATAAGTGATGCATGTGTCTTATGGTGCATGGTACCTTTTCCATACTTTTGCATCGCATAGTCTCTCATAAATCCGAGTGAAAGATAAAAGAGGATGAGAAGAGATGCGGATGTAACCGCTAGAGTTTTAGCGATTTTTTTAGCCTCAAAGAGTTGAACTCTTTTATAGAGTATGAAAAATGCCCATGCAACTGCGATGTACTTGAAAATACCAAACACCTCTAACCAAGCATCTCTTCTAGAAGCGAGGTTTTCTACTCGCTCTACATCTAAACCAAAACCATATATAAAGCCATTGGCTATGTCAGCATAGGTATGGGTAAAAAAGCTATGCATCAAGTGATCAAGTCCACCTATGAGAAAGAGTGGTGCAAAAGCATAACCGAGTGTGTAAAAGGTCTTAGAGTATGTCGTATTGAGTGCTTTTGAGGCGAGATACATTCCGCCTCCAACAAGTAGCAACGTTATCCCAGTCGCATATAAGAATGCAAAGAGCCCCACGACATCCATACTTCCAAAATTAATAAATTCTTTAAAGTAATTTGCACTATGTACCCATGGAGTAAATTCAGCGATTTTACTTCGCCCTATACCATGGTGAAAGCCCATACTTATAGTAATTGCAGCAGTTATAAGAACATACGTCCAGACTTCTATCTTGTCTATCTTAAACTTTTTGTAGAGTGATTTTCCAGGAGGTACTATACTAAAACTGATAGCATCACAAGCACTGCTACACTTCATACATAAACTACAATCCTCCATAGAGTTCTTTTTGTTAAAGGTAAAAGGTTTTAGGTTATACGGACAAGCACTGGCACAATCAAATGTACGACAATCTGAACAGTCTTTTTTGTATGAGCCAAGCCAAGTAAAAGAGAGTCTGTCGTAGGCTTTTGTCAAACTACCGATAGGACAGACATACTTACAGTAGCTCATATCTTTGTAAAGATAGTAAAGAACAAACGCAACAAAAGTAAGAACAACAAATAAAATAGCAGTCACAAGGGGTATGCGGTAAAATCCTGGAAAAGCGTAGTAAACTGCCCACCAACCAACGATGATGAGAGTGAGTCCCCACCAAGGATTTTTTAGCCACGTAGGCATCTCTTTTTGCAAGCCAAATTTTGTGATGTACTTTCCTAAAAACCCATGAGGACAGATACCACAAAAAATACGTCCAAAAGTTGCAAGCGTTACAACCATAAAAAGAGACCAGAAGAGTCCCCAGAAGAGGTATCGTGTAAAAGTGTTCTCTTTACCAGGATCTTCAAACCCTAAGTAAACGCCATATACAAAGAGTGCTAATACCAATACTCTTATGACAAAAATAAACTTTTGGTTTTTAAAGATAAATCCAAGAATTGGCATAGCGTAGATGTCGTTTCTATCACGTTTTTGTTTTGTTTCTATCATTTGTCAAGCCTTTAAAATTTTGCAGATAATCCCGCTAGAAATGTTCTTCCTGGGTTCACAGTAAGTCCCATGTCTCTTATGTCATAGATGCCATCTTCATTTCTATCACCTGTCACACGTGGCATCATGTAGTACTGTTTGTCAAAGACATTATCGAGCCTTGCAAAGAGCTCTAAGTCAAAGTTTGAGATTTCTGTATTGTATTTGGCTCTTAGGTTTACAAGTGCATAGCCGTCAACTTTAACCTGATTCAAGTCATCTGCATATTGAGAAGATCTATATGTAGTATCAGCTGTGAGGAGGACTGATGGGATAACTCTATAGTTACCTTCAACATAAAGAGTATGGTTTGAAGTTCTTGGAACTCTGTTGCCAGCAAGCGAGTAAACACTATCAACAGCACCATTTAGTATGAGTTTATACTCATCAAAACGAGTGTACTTTGAGTTTAGGTAAGAGTAATTAAGTACCAAAAAAGCATCTTTATTTCTGTTAGAGTTTAAGCCAAGTTCAAAACCTCTATTTTCTATATCCGCAAAATTCCCATATGTAGTCGCAGCTCCTGGTGTTGGGTCAGTTACATAGTTTCCGCTGTCTCTTACGATAACGTCATTTCTATTGAGTTGAAATAGAGAAGCCTCATAGGATAACCATGGTGTTTGATGTCTAAAACCTATCTCATAGTTGATAGTTTTTTCTGTTTTAATATCTGGATTATTATTATATGAGCCATAAGAAGCCATATCTTTTGCATAGAGTTGAGAGAGTAAGGGTACTCTAAAGCCTGTAGATATACTTGCAAATAGTACTTGTTTATCTGCGATATCATATGTCGCACCCGCTCTGTACGATAGTTCATCAAATCTTTTTTCTGCAGAATTATTATCAAGGTTATTTTTGTAATCATATGTGATGTTGTCATAACGGGCATTGAGTGTTGTTACAAAGTTTTTGAGTGGTTTGAATTTTAACTCTCCATACATTGCATTTATATTTTCTTTTCCTGATGTGTCGCTTGTGACATCACCTATCGAACCACTAGACCATCCACTAGAGTAATTAACTCGATATGTGCTCTTTTTATCTTCTTCATTTCTGGCAATATCAAGTCCAAGCATTCCAGCAATCTTTTTGCCTTCTAGTCTATACTCAGACTTAAAACCTCTTTGAAGAGTATGTGCATGTGATAGATATTTATGATCATCATTGATACCATCAGAAGGAGTTGAACTGTCATATGGACTACTAAAGTTTTCTGTCACGTCATCATATTGATATATTTGTGCCATAAGGTTAGCCCCATGATCAAAGTCTTTAGAGTAAGTGATAAATAGCTTCGTTAAATCAATATCGTAATTTGTTGCATATCCTACTTCCCCAACACTTTTTGGGTTTGTTTCAACATTGTAGATATAGGCTAAAGTCGTGGGATTGTAGTCAGCATAGGTAATAGAACCCGTATCATTTTCGTATCTTATAGTCTTATCTACACCAAAAGTGATGTCACTTGTGTCATCTATATAGTATTGAAACTTTCCATTTATAGACTTTGTATAGTAGTCTGAGTTATTCCAGTAGCCATCACTTTTTTTATAACTCGCTTGCACATTCGTTGCAAAGTTTTCTGTACCGACATTATAAGAAGCAAGGTATTTTGCATAGCCATAACTTCCCTGCTCAACAGTTGCAAAGCCTTCATTTTTATTTTTTGGTCTTTTTGTAGTGATGATGATAGCACCTGCAAGTGCATCATTACCGTAGAGATACGAAGCTCCACCTTTAAGTACTTTTATAGAGGCTATATTGTCAGAGTCTATGTTAACACTTCCAGCTCTCTCTTGAACTGGTACACCGTCTATGACTATAGCAACACCTGGTTTTTCACCCATATATACCTCAGTGGCAATTCCACGTATATGAATTTTACTTGAATCTCCCTCATTTTTTCGGGCTGTAACACCGGGAATAGTGTTAAGAACATCCGTAAGGTTTTCCGCATGAAAATCTTCTACTTCTTTACCTGAAAGCGTAGAAGTGCTCGAGACTTCTGTCATTTTGTTTGCAAACTTGTCATCGATTGTTGAGGATTCAACGGCTATGGTTCCTAGGTCTGAGGCTGTAGCATTGAGTACTAATGCTGTCGCTAGAGATAAGTAGAGTCTATTTTTCATATCTTAATATTTCCTGTGACTAATGATTTAAGTAGTAACTTTAACATTCAAGTGTTACATTAGTGTTAATTTTATAAGTTCCTATAATTTTAATTATTTGAGAGCTACTAATTTACAAGTGAGAATGAAAATATTCTATCTTTCGATATAATTTCAAAAAACAAATTGGATAGATTATGAATATAGAAGAATTAGATAAAAAATATGTCCTTCCAACATATGCTCGTGCTGATGTTGAGTTTGTAAGTGGAAAGAATGCAAGACTCACAGATGCAAATGGAAAAAACTATATAGATTTTACTTCAGGTATTGCTGTGACAAGTGTTGGGCATGCAAACGAGAGAGTAAATACGGCTATTTGCACACAGCTTGCAAACATTACACATATATCAAACCTCTATCACATAGGCCCCCAAGCGAAGGCGGCACAAAAGATTGTAGAGACAAGTGGGTATGACATGAAGTGCTTTTTTGGTAACTCTGGTGCTGAAGCAAATGAGGGTGCTATAAAAATAGCGAGAAAACATGGTGAACGTGATGGTGAGATAAAACGTTATAAGATTATCACACTACAACACTCTTTTCATGGTCGTACTATCACTACAGTAAAAGCAACAGGTCAAGAGTCTATGCACAACTACTTCGGACCTTTCCCCGATGGTTTTGTCTATGCAAATACAATAGATGATATAGAAGCACTTTTAGATGACCATACTGCGGCTGTTATGATAGAGCTTATACAAGGTGAGGGTGGTGTTCAGCCTCAAGATAAGCAAAAAGTACAAGCACTTGCAAAACTCCTTAAAAGCAAAGAGATTCCACTTATAGTAGATGAAGTACAAACGGGAGCATACAGAACTGGAGAGTTTACAGCGAGTCAACTCTATGGAATTGAGCCTGAGATTATCACACTTGCAAAAGGTATTGGTGGTGGTGTTCCTGTTGGTGTTGTGATGACTAGTCTCAAAGAGGTGCTGAGTCCCGGAGATCATGGTTCCACTTTTGGTGGAAACTATCTCAGCACTACAGCAATTTGTGAAGTGGTTGATATTCTTAACGAGATAAAGAAGAGTGGTGAGTTAAAGGCTACGATAGAGTACTTTACAAACGCTCTTGAGAAATTATACAAAAGACATCAAGGGACTTTTACTTCAAAAGTGGGCATCGGGCTTATGTGTGGTCTGCGTGTTAAGGATGCGCAAACACTTACAGAGATTGTAAATGCAGCAAGAGAGAATGGTGTGATGCTTCTTAAAGCAGGAAGAAATACTTTACGTTTTTTACCTGCACTTACTATTACACGTGAGGAGATTGACGAGGGCTTTACAGGACTTGAAGAAGCACTCGTAACTCTGGAGAAATAATGCTCTTTAGCGAGTATATGACAGAGTGGCTGTACGGTGAGAATGGCTACTATGCAACTTACAAAAACATTGGAAAGAGCGGCGATTTTTACACTGCTGTAAGTACGAGTAAGTTCTTTGGTGGTACTATAGCAAAGCACATCATCTCACTTGTAGATGAAGGCTTTTTACAAGTAGATGCTACCATCTGTGAGATAGGTGCGCATCACGGCTATTTCTTAGCTGATGTTTGTGAGTTTATCTATACACTCAGACCTGAGCTACTAAGTACATTTGAGTTTGTTATCATCGAGCGTTTTGACCCGTTGCAAGCACATCAAAAAAACTACTTTCATGACTCATTTGGTGATGTTGTAAAACTTACACACTACAAGTCACTCAGTGAGCTCACGTGTACAAACGCTTTTTTTATAGCCAACGAAATTTTCGATGCTTTTCCTTGTGAACTTTACTACAAAGGTAAAACGGCACGGGTAGATGGACACAGTGTCGAGTTTGATGTTGAAAACGAATGGGTAGATACAAAAGCGAAAAAGTACAATAAAGATAGAGGTGAAATAGCTATCGGGTATGAAGCGTTTGCAAAAGAGATGGCGGGAGCAGCAGAGCGTTTTGAGTTTATGAGTTTTGACTATGGCGAGATGATGGCAAGACCTGACTTCTCTCTTCGTATATATACAAAACACGAGGTCATCCCATTTTTTGATGAGAATATAAAACGTGAGGAACTCTTTGCCAAAAGCGATATCACGTACGATGTAACTTTTGAGCATGTCAAAGATGCGTATGAAGAAGCAGGAGTAGCCTTTGTCGAACTTAAAGCCCAAATGGTAGCCCTTGTTGACATGGGACTCTTAGAACTCTTAGAGATGCTACAAAAAAATGCAGACGAGAAGATATATAAACAAGAGCTTGAAAAAGCAAAAATGCTCATTATGCCAAACTTTTTAGGTGAGCGTTTTAAGATGATACGGTTTAGAAAAAACTAAACTTTTCTTCCCTGTTTTAGGCTGTCTTGAATTTTCTTAGTATAATTAAATTATCATAAAATTATGATAATTTATAAAATTTTGTTATAATTTTTTCAAATACTGCTCTTTTTATTGAAAGAGTATGAGGAAAATGATATGCCCATACTTGAGAGACGAGATTTTTTAAAACAGAGTGCTGGAGTTGCAGCCGCGACACTAGGCTTTCCTGCAATCTTAACAGCAAAAAATAAGTATCCTACTGTTCGTATTTTAGGAACACATGTAACCCTACAAGAAGAGATCAAACGACAAGCACAAAAAGATTTAAAGATAAATGTTGAGTTCTATCCCGGCGGAAGCGCAGAGGTACTTACAAAAGCAATTGCAAATCCCCGCTCATTTGACATATACGAACAGTGGTCTAACAGTACACGACTTCTCTGGAATTCAGGTGCGATTCAAGCACTTGATGTAAATAAACTTAAATATTGGGATGAGATAAACGATCTTCCAAAAATGGGAAAAATATCGCCTAATGCAAAAGAGGGTGCTGGAGACGTTCCAAATAAAATCCTCTATGTGCAAAAAGATGGTACCCTCAGCTCAAACCCCACAGAAAAAATCTCCTTTATGCCTTATGTACACAATGTTGACTCCTTCGGCTACAACTCTGCTGTTATAGAAAAAGGGGTAGCTTATGAGACGGAGAGTTGGGCTTGGCTTTTAGATAATAGATATAAAGAACGCGTGGCAATAGTAAATGACCCTACTATAGGTCTGTTTGATTTAGCACTTGCCGCAAGTGCCAAAGGACTGATATCATTTAAAGATATGGGAAACATGAGTATTCAAGAGATCGATGCACTTTTTGACATTATATACGAGTATAAGAGAAAAGAACACTTTAGAGGGTACTGGAACTCAGTACCGCACTCTATAGAATTAATGCAAAACAAAGAGGTGGACATCGAGAGTATGTTTTCCCCGGCTGTTAGCACTCTTAATGGAATGGGTACACCTTGTGTTTATGCCGCTCCAAAAGAAGGGTATCGAGCCTGGTATGGAGTAATGAGTCTTTCAAGCGAAGTAAATAGTGAACAAAAGGATGCAGCATATCAGTATATGAATTGGTGGCTTTCCGGCTGGGCTGGAGCTTTCATAGCGAGGCAAGGTTACTATATATCAAATCCGATGCGTTCTAAAAGTTTTATGAGTGAGGCAGAGTGGGCTTACTGGTATGAAGGTAAAGAAGCAAAAAAAGATCTCTATGGTACAGATGGCGTTATTAGTGTTAAAAAAGGAAGTTTTAGAAGAGGTGGTTCTTATAAACAGCGTTTTGAGAATATAGCGGTCTGGAATACAGTAATGCCAAATTTTGACTACACACTGCAAAAGTGGCAAAAACTAATTCGTCGAATTAACTAAAAAGAGAGAGTATCGTGTCTAAATCAACGATAGAGTTTAAATATAAGATATATTTCATAACATTTGTTTTGCTTCTATTCTTTAGCGTATCAAGTTTTTTTTCCTACTGGATGACACTTCGTATATCAGATAGCATCTCACGTCTTAACAAAACAAACAACCAACTACAAAAAACCCTTATAGTCTTTGCAGATGTAGAAAAAATAAAACGCTATATATACGAATATGGAATTAGTGGTGACGCTATCTACATTTCATCAATTGAAATACTTTTTGACTCATTTGAGAAGATAGACCTTGATGTTGCTAATGTCTCAAAAGAGTATCTATATGCATATCGAAAACTTTTAGAAAATATAAAAAAATATAGGGTGGATTTTGAGTCTGCGAAAAAGCAGATACCATTGAACTTCCTCTTACGTAAAGAACTACGTGAACAAGCACAAAAACTTGAGGACATTGTAAGTGCTTTCAAGTTGAGCAAGTTGTATAAAGAAGATATGTTTAACTTAATTCTTTTTAGTAAATCAATACTGGAAACTGAAAAAGCTAGTATTCGCTATTTTGAAACAGATAATGTCACGTATGTAATGCAAACATCCCAGTATTTAAAAAAAGCGGAGTCGATTATTCAGGAGTTAAAAGAGAGTACTTTTTTCAAACGAAATGATTTATCTTTAGCCATTCGCGATGACCTTGAAGAGTTTAGAAAAACTATCCAGAAGACTATTGAACATTACAGAACATACTCAATGCTTACAAAAATAGTAATGCCGGGGAATGCAGACGAGATACGTCACTACTCTAAAGCACTACGTAAAATTACTCTTCAAGAGAGAGAGGAAGTTAAGAAAAAAATAGATTATCACATCAATCTAAATAAACAGCTAAATGTGTTTATTAGCTTATCCTTTATCCTCCTAGTATTATTTAGCTTTTTTGTAATTATTACAATAATTCTTCAGCCTCTTCGTAAATTAACAGTGATGTTTCAAGAACTTTCAAGTGGTAAGGATGATGTTGAGATTCCTGAGTATAACCATAAAGATGAGATAGGAAAGCTTATTGAAGCTGCATACCAATACAAACTAGTAAATAAAAAGACTAAAGAACTTGTAACACAGATGCAAGATTATCAAGAAAACCTTGAAAACAAGGTTCAAGAAGAGATAGCAATACGAAGAGAACGGGAACAAGCACTAGTACAACAGTCTAAGCTTGCTTCTATGGGCGAGATGATCGGAGCTATTGCCCATCAATGGAGACAGCCACTTAATGAGCTCTCCATACGTATACAGAAGCTTAAATACGCGTATAAAAATGAGAAGATAAATGAAGAGTTCGTGACTACCTTTATAAAGAAAAATCAGCTTACTATCAACTTTATGAGTAAAACAATCGATGACTTTAGAAACTTTTTTCGAATTGATAAGGAGCAGAAGGTTTTTGGAGTTAAAGAGTCTATTGAAGAGGTGTTGAGTATTCAAAATGCACAACTGAAAAACTACAACATCGAAGTTGTTTTTGAAGGGGAGGAGTTCTTTTATAAAGGTTTTAAGACAGAGTTCCAGCAAGTACTGATAAATATCATAAGTAATGCCAAAGACGCTTTTGTTTCTAATCAAACTGCATTACCTATACTCCATATAAAACTCGCAGAGGGAACGATTACTATAGAAGACAACGCAGGTGGTATAGAACCAGAGGTACTCGAAAGAGTTTTTGAACCATACTTTACGACAAAAGAGCAGGGTGATGGAACAGGAATAGGGCTTTACATGTCTAAGATGATTATAGAAGACAATATGAATAGTCACATATCTATCGTAAACAAAGGTGAAGGAATTCAAGTGAGCATCATACTTCAAGGGGAGAGAGAAGATGTATGACATTAAGATAAAAAGAGTCCTAAGACGAGCGTGGATACAGCTTTTGATTGGTCTTTTCATCTCTTTGGGAGTGATTGTGTTTGCTATTAAAGTTGTTCATGCCGATATTTTTGACTATATGGTGAAAGAGGTTATTCTCTATGATAAAGTCATCAACTCTTTAGTAGATAAGTTTCAACTCGAGCAGAGGGACCTTTTAGATATGTTAAGTTCTAATGAAAATGTAAAACATTTCACTCAAAATGAGATGATTAGTACCGAGGTGGAAAAACTTTTTTATAACACCGTAAAAGCGCAAAGAAACATCGTACAGTTACGTTTTATAGATCTTAAGGGAAAAGAGAGAGTTCGCGTGGAGCAAGATAAATATTCACGTGTGCGTGTTATAAGCGAAGAAAAGCTTCAAAATAAACTCAACCGCTACTATGTCCAAAAGTTCTTAGCTCTTCAAAAAGGAGAGCTTGGATACTCAAAGTTTGATTTGAATGAGGAACATGGTGTAATAGACTATCCATACAACCCGACACTTCGAATAGGTAAAGGAGTCTATGTAGACGATAACTTGGTAGGCATAATAGTTCTTAACTATCGTATGCAAAGTTGGATAGAGAGTATACTAAGTTTTACAAACACTAAAGTTGCGATGATTAACAAAGAGGGCGACTTCATGATGCATTACGACTCTGCATGGGCTTGGACGGCATACGCATCACCGGCAAAAAAAGCGTTAGATCACCCTTCTATCAAAACAGTACCAAATTTAGAAAAAGGAGATAAACCCTTTTATATATTGGGCGACTCTCTTATCGCTAAAAAGATAAACCTCTTTTCAGAAGAAGTTCTTGTCGTATATAAATTGGCAAAACCATTGAACTCTTTGATAATTGAAAAAGTTCTAGAGTTGGGTGTAGTGTTTCTCCTCTCACTCCTCTTAGTGCTAATACCTATGTTTTATCTAATATTTAAATATGTACAGTTGACAAAACAAGATAGAAGCTTTTTGTCAAATATACTTGATAATATGTTTGATGCGCTGGTAGTACTAGATGAAAGTGGAAAGATTAAACATGTTAACAGCACAGCAGAGAGTGTATTTGGTTATAAGTACAATGAACTTGTTGGTAAAAAAATTGATATACTTATTTCAGAATTTTACGAGTTTCTAAATAATAAAGAAAGTACAAGATATATGAAAGAAGATTATTTATTGGCTACTCATAAAGATGGACGGAAACTACCAGTCTCTCTTGCCATATCAAAAATTATGTTAAACAATAAAACGAATTACATTGGAACCTTACATGACTTAAGCGAGATTAAAAAGCTTGAAGCAAAAGCCAAAGAGCAAGAAGCTCTTCTCATTTATCAGTCTAAGCTTGCTGCGATGGGAGAGATGGTAGGTGCCATAGCACATCAGTGGAGACAGCCTCTTAATGAACTTTCTATAAGGATTCAAAAGCTTAAGTATTCTTATCACCAAGATAAAATCGACGAGACATTTCTTCAGACGTTTATAGAAAAGAACATGGTGACCATACACTTCATGAGTAATACGATAGACAACTTTAGAAACTTTTTTAGAGTTGACAAAAAGAAACAGTATTTTCAAGTAAAAGAATTACTACTTGAGGTTTTGGATATGCTAGATGCACAACTGAAAAATCATGAGATAAAAGTTGAGGTTTCTTCTGAAGATTTTACCTTTTATGGGCTTAAATCAGAGTTTCAACAAGTTATCATAAATCTCATAGGAAATGCTAAAGACGCTTTTGTAGCCAACAGCATTAAAAACCCTATGATTAAATTTCAAATATCGGAAAATAAATTACTTATGGAAGATAATGCTGGAGGGATACCCAAGGAGATTTTAGAGAGGGTTTTTGAACCATACTTCACAACAAAAGAGCAAGGAAAAGGAACGGGAATGGGTCTTTACATGTCAAAAATGATTATAGAAAAGAATATGCATGGCCAGATACATATAACGAATAAAGACGAGGGTGTTATAATCTCTATAGAGTTACAAGGAAAAGAGTCATGAGCGTTACTTTTAAGAAGCTTTCATCTCTGCTGTATGTAGAAGATGAAGCAGCTGCAAGAGAAGAATTAAAAGAGATTTTAGAAGAGTTTTGCGATACTCTATACTGTGCTGAAAATGGAAAAGTTGGGCTTGAGCTCTACAAAAAATATCATCCAGAAATGGTTATTAGCGATATTAAGATGCCTATCATGAATGGCATAGATATGGTTAAAGAGATTAAAAAAATCAATAAGGATGCATATATTATATTTACTACCGCTTTTAGTGATGCTGAGTATATGCAAGAAGCTATCTCTATAAATGTAGCGGGTTATGTACTTAAGCCTATACATTTAGATCTTCTAGAGGAGACAATCAAAAAAAACATTCAGTTTATTCATCTTGAAAATGAACTAGAAGTTAAAACAAAGACTATAAAAGAGTACTTAAAGATTGTTGATGAAAATATTGTAACTTCCACCACAGATGTAAATGGAATCATTACCTATGTTTCACAAGCATTTTGTGATGTAAGCGGTTATGAAAAAGAGGAGTTGATTGGAAAATCGCATGGGGTTGTAAGACATGAGGACACAGCTATAGAAATATATGATGAAATGTGGCAATCCCTTTTAACAAACAAGGTATGGATTGGTGAGTTTAAAAATAAAAAGAAAGATGGCTCCTCTTATTGGGTGCAAGCAAAAATGCATCCAATATACGACGAACACAATATAAAGATTGGATACACAACTATACATCATGATATAACAAACTTGAAAAAAGTACAGGAACTCTCTATACATGATGCATTAACAGATATATACAATAGAAGACATTTTAACGACATATTTGAGGTTTATATAAAAAGTGCAAAACGCTCAAACGATTTAGTCTGTTTTAGTATTTTGGACATTGATCACTTTAAGCAGTATAACGATACTTATGGACACCAAAAAGGAGATGATACACTGATATCTGTTGCAGGAAAAATGAAAGAGATGGTGAGTAGAGCGGATGATAAACTCTTTCGTTTAGGTGGAGAGGAGTTTGGTATACTCTTTAAGGCAATATCTCATCAAAAAGCGCTTGAATTTATGACTAGTATCATAGAAGCCATTAGTGAAATGAAGATACCCCATAGGAGCAGTAGCGTGAGCAAGTATGTAACACTTTCTGCCGGATTAGATGTAGAGTATACAGAATCTATCATAAATACAGATACTGTTTACCAAAAAGCGGATGAGCTTTTGTATGAAGCAAAAGAGAGTGGACGTAACAGAGTCATAACAAATAAGATGGTGAAAAATGATTAATAATATAGAGAAACTCAGAGAATTAGGAAAAGATTTAACAGTTTTGTATGTCGAAGACAATAAAGAACTAAGAGAAGCATTTTCAATATACTTAAAAAAGTTTTTTAAGAAAGTAAGTATTTGTACGGATGGAAAAAGTGCATTAGAAGAGTATAAACAAGATACTTTTGACATAGTTATAACAGACATTAATATGCCTAATATAGACGGACTTGAGATGTCCCAAGAGATAAAAAAAATAAATGATGAGCAGCGTATAATAATCATATCGGCATACAAAAATGTAGATAGTTATGCTGAAGCAATCAGGGTTGGAGTAGATGGTTATATTTTAAAGCCAATAGAATTTCAACAGGTAAATTCGATTTTAGTAAGAATTGGTCTTTATGTTAAAAACTCACGTGAAAACCGTGAATACAGAGATCACTTAGAAGAACTAGTTGAAGCTAAAACACAGGAGATTAAAAAATATTATGTCACAGATGGACTCACAGGTTTACCAAATCGTGTAGAGCTAAATGAGAAGCTTAGCGAGTATGAAAAGAGTACGGTGATTTTACTGAATATTGACAACTTTAGTATTATTAACTATAACTTTGGTTTTATGATGGGAGATGAAATAATTAAAAAAACGGCTGAAATGTTACAGAGTTTTGAAGATGGTGGATTTACCCTTTTTAGAATGCAGGCCGATGAGTTTGTTTTTCTCAGCCCTAGTGAAGACATAGAAAAAGCGAAAACCTTAGCAGAAACAATAAAAAAGCACTTTACACATAACAACGTTCTTGTAGAGCTTTTAGAATTGAACCTCTCTTTTACAATAGCTATCGATTCGGGGAAAAAAAGAGATCTCTTACGTACAACCTCGCTAACTATACAAGAAGTACGCCAAATTGGAAAAAACCATATTGGTCTTTATAATGAAAATTCACATTTTGAAGAGTTGCAAAAAAACAATCTTATTTGGATAGAGAAAATCAAGTCTTGTTTCATCAAAAAGAAATTTATCATCTATTTTCAAGCGATAAAAAACATTAAAACAGGCAAAATCGAAAAGTACGAAGTACTTTCAAGAGTCTTGACCGATGATAACAAGATTGAAGGTCCTTATATGTTTTTAAAACCTCTTGCCTTAGCCGGTCTTTTGACAGATTTTACTAAAAATGTCATAGACATGGCCTTTGCCTTTATTCAAGATAAAGAGACGGTTATTACTATAAACATTACAGGCGAGGACTTTAGAGAGAACTACCTTGTCGGCTATATTGAAGAGAAGAGAAAAGAGTATGGAATCGACAGCTCTCATGTAGTTTTAGAGATACTTGAATCAATTAGTACAATCGACTCAAATATAGTGCTTGAACAACTAAGAGAACTGAAGGCACTTGGCTATAAACTAGCAATTGACGACTTTGGAACAGAGAATTCAAATTTTAGTAGATTATTGACTTTAAAAGTGGATTTTATTAAAATAGATGGAAGTTTTATTAAAAATATAGTTACGGACAAAAATGCGCAAGAGATAGTGAAAACGATACTTCTTTTTGCACATAATATGGATTGCGAAGTTATAGCTGAATTCGTACATAATAAAGAAGTGTATGAACTTATATCTGAGTATGGTATTGATTATGCGCAAGGTTACTTTATAAGTGAACCAAAACCAGAGCTATTAGAGGATGAGTCATGTTAAAATTACCAAAAATTAAGTCTATATTATATGTTGAAGATGAAAAGTCAATACAGGAAGAACTTGCAGAGGTTCTAGAAACCTTTTGTGAGACACTATATCTTGCCGATGATGGTTTTCAAGGTTTAGAACAGTATCAAAAGTATATGCCAGATATCATTGTAACAGATGTAAAAATGCCAGTTATGGATGGTATAGAGATGTCTACGAAAATCAAAGAGTTAGACGGTGAAGCGCATATAGTCTTTACTACAGCATTTAGTGATATGGAGTTTTTTCAAGCGGCAATTGAGCTACAGGTTGATGGATACATACTTAAGCCAATTAGTCTAGATGCCCTAGAAAATAAACTTCTGAATATAATAGGGGGAATTCACCTCAAAGAGGAACTTTTTGAGAAAGAGCAGATGCTTCTTCAAACCTCTAAACTCGCTGCTATGGGTGAGATGATAGGTAATATCGCGCACCAATGGAAGCAACCGCTTTCAACCATATCTATGAGTGTTAATAATGCGAGAGCAGATATGGCCCTAAATAATTTGGATCCAGACCTAATGACTCAATATGCCGATACTATTGAGACACAGCTTCGATATCTCACAAATACAATAGATGATTTTAGGTCATTTTTTAAACCCAATATTGTGAATGAAACATATAATGTGAAAGACTTTCTTGAAAAGTGTATAAGTCTCGTAAAAGCATCTTTTGATGAAAACACTATCGAAACAATTAAAGAGATAGATGATAAAATAAACTCCTATGGCGATGCCAATCAACTTACACAGGCGATAATCAACATTTTAAACAATGCCAAAGACGCTCTAAAGAGTTCTGAAAAGTTGAGAAAGAAACTTATCTTCATTATGACAGTTAAAGAAGATGATAACAACAATATCATAATCGTTATAAAAGACAACGGTGGAGGAATACCTGAGAATATTATAGGAAGAATATTTGAACCGTACTTTACAACCAAAGAAGATACTGGTGGAACTGGACTTGGTTTATATATAACTCACACCATCATTACAAAAAACCTTAAAGGAAAGATATTTGCACAAAATGAAATATTTACATACGAAGGAGTAGAGTATAAAGGTGCTAAGTTTACGATAACCCTACCAAAGATTTAAGATAGGTTCAGATTCTAATTGGCAAACATTTGTTTAAAAATTATTGGATATTTTAAATGATATAAAGTTATTTTTTAATATAATCATTTATATATTCAAAGGATTTTTATATTGCTACTACTTAAACTTGCTTTTACCACTTTACTTTCATATCTCTTTGTCAGATATCTCATTAAAAAAGCGCATAGTTTAGGCCTTTATGATGTTCCAAATGAGCGTTCTCATCACTGTAGTATTACGCCTAGTGGAGCAGGGATTGGGTTTGTGTTAGCTCTCATCTCGACTCTTTTTTTGTTTGAGTATGAGCTTATACAGAGCTATCTATTTATCTTTTTTTCTATATTGTCTGTATTTGTTATTGGAATTATTGATGATAGACATGATATACGCGCTAAGTGGAAGTTTGTAGTTATCTTTTTTGCTTCATTTATACTTTGGTGGCATGGTTTGAGCGTAGATACACTAGGCACTTGGTATGGCAACGAGATAAATCTTTATGTTTGGATAGCACTCCCTTTTACTATGTTTACAATTGCCGGCTGTACAAATGCTTTGAACCTTATAGACGGTATAGATGGACTTGCAGGAAGTGTCTCTATTGTTATACTTTTCTTTTTTGCAGCTGTCGGATTTAAGTATCATAGTGATATCATTGTTATACTTTCATCTTTTACTATTGCTACTCTCGTAGGTTTTTTAATTTTCAACTGGAACCCGGCAAAGATATTTATGGGAGATAGTGGGAGTCTAACTCTAGGATTTATCATAAGTGTTCTGAGTGTTTTAAGCCTTGAGTATATTCATCCTCTTACTATCTTGTATCTTACAGCACTACCAATACTTGATACACTTATAGTAATGGTTCGCCGTATAAGAAGAGGGAAGTCTCCCTTTAAAGCGGATAAAACACATATACATCATATCCTTGTCGCTTTCTTTGATGGAGATGTAAAAAGAACAGTAGTCTTTTTAATGATGTTACAGATAATTTTTAGTGGAGTGGGGTATGCACTCTTAGATATTATGAGTAAAAGCGAAGGAAGAAATGTACCATTGTTTGGACTTGTTGGTTTTGCTATCTTGTTTGTACTGTTTTATATGATATTTACCGGTATACAAAAACGTCAGATAGAGTTAGATAAAAAACGTAGTAAAAATTAGAGTTGATGTGGATGAAAATAGGACTTAGAGATTATATAATGCCCCTAAGGGAGCAGTTCCTTTAGTAACTTTGTAAAATCTTATTTGCCGCAGCTTCAACAGAAAATTTACTTATCAAAAGCTCTTTTGCATTATTACCAATATTTTTTCTTGTCTTATTATCCAACAACTTCAAAGCATTTTCATATAAAAGGTCATCTTCTCCATTGACACTTATATATCCAGCATTGTACTCTTCTAGTACATCTTGTAAATCATTATCAGGGTTTACACTCCCTAATATTGGTATATTTTGACTCATATAGCCTAGTAGTTTACCTGGAAAATTATGTGTTTTATGATTTTTATTTAGCGAAAAAAGTCCTACATCTATTTCAGCGAGTATTTTTTTAAACTCTATTTGATCTACAGGAGGAAGGATTGTTGTATTTGTTAAATTCTCTTGCTCTTGAAACTCTTGCATTAGAGTTACTTCATCGCCTAACCCTACAAATAAAAAATGAGCATCTTCATAAGATTGCATGCTTTTTGCCAGTCTCATAAGATTTAGCATATCTTGAGCATGTCCCATATTTCCACCATAAAAATAGATGATTTTGTTTTCAAGTTCAAGTTTTTCTCTATACAAATTACTATTTTGTTCAAGAACTTCTGTAGTTGTCCAGTTAAATAGTAACTCAGTGTTGTATTTAGAAGAGTGCTTTTCATTAAACCAATTAAGATTTTTTTGTGACATAAGTCCTATAGTATCTGCATTGTTATAGTTGATTTTTTCAAAAAATTTAAAATACTTCGTGATGATAGAATTCTCTTTTAAAAGCCCATTATCTATAGTCCATTGGGGAAAAATATCTCTAAGAACAAGATAACTCTTTGCATCCCACTTTCTTTTCAAACTCTTTACAAATAAGCCAAAAAATATACTCGGAGAGTAGTAAACAATCAAATCATGTTTATTGTTTTTTATAAACTCTCTACATGATTTAGAAGCATTGTATGAAAGAAGTGTTTCATTTATTGCTCTTTTTACTTTTCCTACATTTTTTATCTCACCAGATTTAAAGCTGTATATATTCACTCCATCAAGTGTAGTTGTAAGTAAATCTTCTTTTTGATGACTTACAGGAGTGACAACACTCACTTCATACCCTTGCAAAATAAACTCACAAGCTAACTCATGCATCATTTTTGCAGCTACTTTGATGCTATGAGGCATATAGTCATCGACGAGAATGCATATTTTCATATTAGTACTTTTTCCAAACAACTCTATTTATATAGTCTGTATAACTCAAAATAATTCTCAATACTTTCTCAGACACATTTGGCATACTATAGTCTGCAACTGCTCTTAAAGTATTCTCTGTTTGAGACTCTAAAATCTTTAGTCCTTGCATGATTCTATCTTTTTCAAGACCCACCATCATCACACTTGCTTCTTCCATTGCTTCTGGTCTTTCATGTGCTTGTCTTATGTTTAATGCAGGAAACTTTAGTATTGATGATTCTTCACTGATTGTTCCACTATCACTTAAAACAGCTTTTGCATCGAGTTGAAGTTTATTGTAGTCATTAAACCCCATTGGTTTCATAAGTTTTACAAGTGGATTAAACTCTACATTATGTGCTTCTATCTTGTTTCTTGTTCTTGGATGCGTTGATACAATGATAGGCATATCATAAGTAGTAGCAATCTCATTAAGTGTATCTACTAAATCAAAAAAGTTTTTATCACTACTTATGTTTTCTTCACGATGTGCAGAGACTACGAAATAGTTCTCTTTTTCTAAGTTTAACTCTGAGAGTATGTTTGAGGCATTTATGCTCTCTAGTTTAGAGTGTACCACTTCATAGATAGGACTTCCCGTTTTTATGATTCTATCTGCTGGTAAACCTTCACGGAGTAGATACTCTCTTGCTATATCACTATATGTCATATTTATATCTGCTGTATGATCTACTATTTTTCTATTTGTCTCTTCTGGTACTCTTTGATCAAAACATCTATTTCCCGCTTCCATATGAAAAATAGGAATCTGTCTCTTTTTTGCCGGAATAGCACAAAGACAAGAGTTTGTATCACCTAGCACTAAAAATGCATCAGGTTTCACCTCTTCCAAGATAGGGTCTATCTTAATTAAGATATTTCCTATTGTCTCTGTTGGAGTTCCCAGTGCTGCGTTTAAAAAATAGTCTGGTTTTCTAAGATTGAAGTCTTGAAAAAAGACTTCATTAAGTTCATAGTCATAATTTTGCCCAGTATGAACTATGATATGCTTTATCGCTTCTGACTCTTCAAGCTTAGCGATTACACATGCTAGTCTAATTATCTCTGGACGAGTTCCTACAACCGTCATAACTTTTAACTTTTTCATCTAAACCTCTTCAAAATATGTATCTGGATTTTCTTGGTCAAAGGCTTCATTTGCCCAAAGAAAGAGTAACATCTCTTCATTTCCAGTGTTTTTTATGTTGTGAGTATATCCTGGTATCATCTCAACTATTTCCATTTTTTTATCACTTACTTTGTAGCTTATCACTTCGTCTGTAAGTATATGTCTAAACTCTATGAGTGCTTCACCCTTGACAACTAAAAACTTCTCATTTTTAGTATGATGATAATGGTTTCCTCTTACTATGTTTGGTACTGTAGTTGAGAGTGAAAACTGTCCACTATCTTTTGTTTTTACTATCTCATAAAAAGTTCCACGATTGTCTGCATGCCCATTTAAAAGATACGAAAACTTATCTGTTGGTAAAAAACTCAAGTAAGTAGCATAGAGTGCTCTTTCAAACCCACTTGCAACATTTGGTATAAGCAGATTATCTCTGTTGTTTTTAAAAGCATAGAGTAAATCTTGTATCTCACCGAGTGTTTTAGTATAGAGAGTCTCTACTTCAAAGTACTTACTCTCATCACTTGACTCTAACTTTTCCAAAAATGATTTTACAACATCATCGATATATACTAAGTTTAATTCAACATCTCTATCGTTTACTTGTATCTCTAAATCTCTTGTGAGATTATGACACCATGTAGCTATGACTGTGTTGTAATTTGGCTTAGACCATTTTCCAAATACATTTGGCAATCTATATATAAAAATATGAGCAGATGTTTGTCCCATATAGTCCAGTAAAGCTTTTTCTGCTTTTAGCTTACTCTTCCCATAGTCATTCTCTTTTAAAGCCTGTGTAGATGAAGAGAGTAAGATAGGAGTATTTTTCCTATTTTGTATCAAAGTCTCTGTAATGACTTTGGTAAGGTTAGCATTACCCTCATAAAACTCACTTACATCATCAGGACGATTGACTCCTGCTAAATGAAAGATAAAATCAACCTCATTCACATAGGCTTTTAAGATATCTACAGAATCATTTTTACTAAAAAGATAGAGTTTTTTACTCTCATCCCTTTGTAGATGTGATATTAAGTTCTTTGCTATAAAGCCATCTGAGCCTGTGATTAAGATTTTCATCTATAGAACTCCAAATTCTTTGAGTTCATCTTGTATCTCATGTAAGCCCATAAGCATTACTTTTAACTCTTCTTCGTCGAGTCTATGAGTATTGTGAGAGTGATATTCTCCTGCTTGTGTTACAACTTCTTCACCATCTTCCATAAATTTACTATAGTTTAAGTCTCTATTATCAGAGGGAATTCTATAGTACTCATCCATATCTATAGCTTTTACCATTTCCTCTTTTGTGAGTAGTGTTTCATAGAGCTTTTCACCGTGGCGTGTACCTATTATTTTTACTTCATGTTCTGGTTTGTTTAGCATGTTTTTGAGAGTTTTTGTCAAAAGCTCTATGGTAGCTGCTGGAGCTTTTTGTACAAAAATATCTCCATTTTTACCATTTTTAAATGCAAATATAACCAAATCAACAGCTTGGTCTAGACTCATCATAAACCTTGTCATAGCAGGATCTGTAATAGTGATGGTTTTACCTTCTCTTATCTGGTCTATAAAGAGTGGTATAACAGAACCACGAGATGCCATAACATTTCCATATCTTGTACATGCTATCATCGTTTCACTATCATCAAGGTTTCTACTCTTTGCTACTGCTACTCTCTCCATCATCGCCTTACTTACACCCATAGCGTTTATAGGGTAAACTGCTTTGTCTGTACTCAGAACTATGACTTTTTTTACTTTTGCTTCTATAGCTGCATTTAAAACGTTTTCAGTCCCTACGACGTTTGTCTGCACAGCTTGCATAGGGTAAAACTCACAAGATGGCACTTGTTTCAAAGCTGCTGCATGAAAGATGAAATCAACCCCACGAACAGCATCTTTTACAGAGTTCACATCACGAACATCACCAAGATAAAACTTAAGCTTATCATTGCTATATACCTTTCTCATATCATCTTGTTTTTTCTCATCACGTGAAAAGATTCGTATCTCTTTTATATCTGTGTTTAAAACCCCCCTAAGAACAGCATTTCCAAAAGAACCTGTTCCTCCAGTAATGAGTAGTATTTTATTTTTGAACATTTTTTATTTCTCCTTATTATCAAAATTTATATTATATTCAGACTTTAAAAAAAGAATAATATCTTCCCTTTTTTTACCCACTTTAAAATATATCTCAAATATTTTTGCATCAACTAAAAACCTATACCAAAATCCTTGTAAAAAATGCCAAATCAATCCCTTTTTTCCATCTAAAAAACCTAATTGTAAAAAATATCTTAAGTTAAAATATAATAATGGTCTAATAAATAATGGCATCTTTGAATATTTCACTTTCAACCATCTTTTTTTCTCTGCTTGAGAGCCAAATATATTAGGTTTTACATCATCATAATTTACAAAATCATAGATATAATTTAATAAGTCTACTGCTTCTCTAGTAGCATAATTATTGTGTTTTTGTGTCCAAGAAGTAAGATTATTTAAATTATCATCTACTAAATCATTGTCAAATTTTATAGACTGACCTTGACTTACTTTTATATGCTCATCCATCCATCTTTCTTCTATTTTTCCATATTCATATTTCCAAATACGTAATAGCCAAGTAGGATAATATCCACCATATTTTATCCATTTATTCATAAAAAAAACTCGTCTCTTTATATAAATACTACTAATATTACTATCTAGGGTATCTATCTTTTGATTGATTTCAGAAGCCAATTCAGAGAGAATATATTCATCGGCATCCATTCTCATTACCCATTTCGTATTTATAGGGCAATTGTCCAATCCCCATTGAAATTGAACCGCATAATTAGTCCATTTATTTTTATAAACTTTTGCTCCTAATGATTCAGCAATTTCAACTGTTTTATCAGTTGAATATGAATCAACAATAAAAATCTCTTCTACAACCTGTAGTAGAGATTTTATACATCTTTTAATATGTTTTTCTTCATTATATGTTAATATGATAACAGATATATCTTGTTTCATTAATTTACCTCGCATGATTTATTATATGTATTAGTTTTTTGATTTATAAGTATTCTATTTTTATTTTTTATAGTCACTATAATAATCATCCCAATTATTATAAGAATATTATTAAAAGAAGATACTGATATACTATTTAAAGCTAATGCACTCAAAATTGCTATTCTGGTTTTAAATGAATAGTTACTTATTTTTAAAATATAATTTATTGAATAAAATAAAAAAACAAATCCTAATATTCCATGGTCAAGAACAAGTCTTAAAATAAACGAATGGAGTACGACAGAGTAACAACTGCCGTCATTTTTATTACTAAATAATGATTGATAATATCTTAAATCATTACATGTTTCAGTGGACAAAGGTGTTAAAACTGGATTACCAAAAATATATTGAAAAAAATTCCAGTCTTTTATCTCATCTAAAAAATGTAAATAAAATATATACCTATCTATTCCTTCAATTCCATTTGCAGGTGCTCTTGACACAAACAAATCAACAAAAAACAAACCAATAAGTATTGCACCTGCATAATATAATAGATATTTAAATTTTAGTGATTTAAAATTTAAATGTAAAATAAAAATTACTGCGACAAATATTGCTATTCCAGACCTTGAACCTGACAATAAGACAATTAATAACATGAAAAATAAAAACTTTTTTTCTTTTATTATATTGTTTGCATAGTAAGAAATATACAACAATATGAAAAAAAGAATTTCAAAATTATTCTCTCCAAAAACTCCAGGTCTTGTTGTAAATCCCATCATAACACTATAACCGTATTTAAAAGAAGCAATTAATAATATAATAAAAAATAGTTTGTTAAAACTTTCTATAGAGAGAAATTGTTTATTTATAAAAAACAGTAATATAAACAAATAAATAAAAGACATATATGCTGTTAAAAAGTCTATTGTATTAATAGTATTATCTAAAACTAAATACAATAAAGAATAGAATAAGTATATGCCTAATATTATAAAAATATAAATAACTTTCTTATCTATTTTTTTAAATACAAACAAAAAAGTAATTATTAAAAGTAATGACAATATCAATTTAACTGGAAGCAAATTATATTGATTATAAGACATTACCCCAATAGCAAGTAATAGTAAAAATACTATGAAAATTATTGTTTCGAATAATTTTGATTTCTTGATACTCATATTTATTTTACTGATAAGATTTCATTTTTTACTTTACTATTAAAATCAACATTTTCTGTAGCATATTTTCTAATAAAAGCAAAATCTTCAAATTTTTTATCTAAGTTTTCATACCATTGAATGATGTTATCAATATCTATAATTGAATCATCATTTTCACACTGGTATACAAAATTTAATTTATTTGTAAAATCAAAATCTTCACAACCTAAAATAAAGGGTATACCTCTTGCTGCATATTCACGAGCTTTTAGTACAGAGGCTTTTTCTATATTAATTCTAAATAAAGCTAATGAACATAGCCCAATATGAGTTGCATTAAAAACTTCTGTTAAGTCATTATTATTTTTAAATCCGTGAAAGACAACATTATCATCTAAGGATAACTCTCTTACAAGCTTTTCTAATTTAGCTTTTTCAGCACTGTTACCAACTATGTTAAAAATGATATTGTACTTCGTATTCTTTTTCTTATATTCATTCATTGATAATATGAATCGATCGTATCCATGCCAAAATGCAAGAGTAGCTACACCTGTTATATAAATGGTATGATTTTTAACGATACATTTTTCTTCTCTTTCAGGAATATCTTGAACATCAATGCCATTCCCTATTTCTAATATTTTTTGTTTTATACCAAGGCTAAACCATTTTCCTTCTTTAGAGTATTGTAAAACTCTATGTGCGGGGTACAAGGAAAAAGGCAATGTTATGTACATCACTAGTATTTTTATAAAGTTATTTATTTTACTTGCATTTGATCCCTTAACTTCTTGTATAACATTTATAAATGGTGTTGGTACATCAATAATAATTTTTTTCTTCAATAGTCTTAAATACAATAATCCAGGCAGCATTAAAATCATTGTAAAAGGGGTCGCTCTCAATAAAACAATTTGCTCTTTCAATGTAAAGAGTTTTAAAGCGAGTGAAAAATGACCTAAAATACCATCTTCTTTAATTATCAATGCTCTAGAAATAAAATTATGTTGTCGTACCGCATTTACAGTATTCATAACTTTATTTTCTACCCCTTTATTATCACTAGATATTCTACAACAATATACAAAACTATTCATATTGCATTAACTCTCCAATAATTCTCTCACTAGCACCACCACCATATAAATCTAACTTTGAGTTTTCAATATTAAATTTTGAATAATTTTCGTAAGCCTCAATGATTTTATCCTTATCCGCTCCAACCAAAACATTCGCTCCACACTCTACAAGTTCTACCCACTCTGTTTCATCTCTAAGAGTTATGCACTGCTTTTCAAAGAAGTATGCCTCTTTTTGAAGTCCTCCGCTATCTGTCATTACTAAACTACAGTTGTCTATGAGCCATACCATTTCTAAGTATCCTACTGGGTCTATTATTATTAGGTTTTCGATGTTTAGTTTTAAATTTTCTAGTATTTTTTTTGTTCTTGGGTGTAGTGGCAGTATGACTTGTTTTTCTTTCGCGATGGCGTTTAAGGCTTCAAATATACTTCTCAGTCTTGTTTCATCATCTGTGTTTTCTGCTCTATGGATTGTACAGAGAATGTACTCATCTTTTATATCACACGATGGTTTCAGAGCTAAATTTTTGTAAAACATTGCTCCATCTTGCATCACATCACCACTTTTTACTATTTTACAATCAAGCTTATCGTAGCCTTCGTTTTGTAAGTTTTGCATAGCTGTATCTGTTGGACAAAATAAAATGTTACTCACTCTATCAGTAAGTATGCGGTTTACCTCTTCTGGCATTTTCATGTTGAAGCTTCGTAGTCCTGCTTCTATGTGTGCTAGTTTTATATGAAGTTTACTTGCTACTATAGCACCTGCTAGTGTAGAGTTTGTATCTCCATACACCATAACCCAATCAGGTTTTTCTTGTAAACATACTTCTTCTATCTTCTCTATCATCTGCCCTGTCATAGCACCGTGACTTTTACCACCTATGCCTAGAAAATAGTCTGGTTTAGCTATTTTCATCTCATCAAAGAAAATATCAGACATATTCGCATCGTAGTGCTGTCCTGTATGTACTATGACTTCTTCTATCTCTGTATGCTTAGCTATTTCACGGCTAACACTCCCCGCTTTTATAAACTGTGGCCTTGCACCTAGTATTGTTACTATTTTCATTATTTTAAAACCCTCTCATATATATCTTGATATTTTTTCCACATGCTTGTGTTAAAACTACTGTTATGCCACAGGAATACAAACTCTCCATTATATTTTCTCACTTGATTTATAAGAGATTTTATCTTATCTTCCATATCTTCTGGCTTTATGTTCGGCTGATAAGTTGCAAAACTTCCCTCCATCACTATAAGTGGTTTCTCTTTTAAGTTTAGTTTTTTTCTTGTGAGTATATTAAACACACTGTACTCATAACAAACGCCACATCTAAAGCCCTCTTTATCTGCGAAGCTTAGTGTACTATCCCAACTCATTCCATGGTCTTCCCATATTTGCCAAGTAGTAGGCACCTCAAATCTCAAAAAATGTTCTCTACCAAATGTTATGTTGACATCTAAGTTCTTTTCTAGTTCTTGTTTTTCTTTTGTGAATTGTGTTACATCATTATAGGTATTATAAGTTGGGTGTATTCCTATATGATGAGCTCTTTTTTTAATGTTTGTAATTAACTTATTTATGAACTCATCACCACTATCATACATGTTATCAAACTTACTCAAGCCTTTACCCATAAAGAAGAAGTACGACTTCACTCCAACTTTTTCACTTACATCCATTAAGTAGTTAAAAGTATCAAAAGGATCTTTTTCTAGACCTAGAATTACCTTTATTTTTAAAATTATATTTTGTATAGCAAGTTTAATATTTTTTCTTTTTACTATATCACCTACTATCTCTCTTAGTCCATTTTTAAAGCTTGTGTATTTTAAAGGTACATCTACATCATGAGTGAGCATAACACCAAACTTATAAGTTTTAAAAACCAAACCGTCATCAAGTTCTAAAAGCATACTCTTTAACTCTTCTACATACTCATTTACTATAGGTCTACCTAAAAATCCTTGCTTAAACGCCAATGACTCATAAGCAGGAAATCTATTGTGAGCATCTCTATTTTTATTTACATACTCTTCCCAACGCGAGAGCATAAAAAAACTAGCCGCGAAGATGTCTAACTCTTCTATGGCGTTTGGTATGTTTTTTAGTTTAAGGTATTCTAAATCATTTGGATGATTGTTAAAAAAGGTATCTTCAATAGTTAAAACTTTTTTATTTTGAAGTTCTATTTCGTAATCTTGCGAGCCTATATCTAGTTGATGATCCAATCCTAAAAACTCATCAAAGATAATGTCTAAGATATATTTTCTTTCGGCTATATTGTTGTTTGGTATTTTTATTTTAATCATTTATTTTAACCAATCTTTGAAATTATTAAACCCATCATCTTTTTTCCAATCATAAGTACTAAAGTAGGAAGACAATTTTAATACTTTATTTAGTTGTAGATCATGTCTAATATTTATTTTAGAAGTATTATCAATTTTCTTATAATATTCCCACTTGCCATTTGTTTTTTTCTGTACTAAATGATAAAAGTCACTATCTAAAGACTTTTTGATAGATTTATTAAAAAGCATTAGTTCCTTTACATACTTTCTTTGTGTTTTACCTGGCATTTACAATCTTCCTACTTTTTAATTAACTTTTATGTCTAAAGGACTTTTCTAAAAATTTTTGGAATCACATTTCTAACTATAAATATAGGTAAATCTATTAAATTATCCCATCTTTTAGCTCTACAAAGCATACAGTCTGGATTTTCACATAATGTGATTTTTGGATTATTTTTTAAAACTTGATAGTCTATTTTATAAGCTTTTTTTGCATCTATAATTACACTATATGCATTTCCTATATATCCCTGAACAAGTAACTCGTTTTTTACATAATGACCATAAAACTTATAAAAAGTTGAGCTACAACTCCCTATATCTTTTCTCTTAAATAGCTTAACTTCATTATTTTTTTTATAGTAAGCACCGTTTAAAGTTGGAAAAATAATCCTTTTATGTAGACCTAAATCTACTTCTGCTAAATGCGTGGTTGTAAATCCTGGACTAGATTCTACACAACCTATCAAAATCATTTTCCCATTTAGTTCCATCACTTTTCTTATCGGCTCATATGCTCCACTATTTTCATCATGATTATTTAAAATAAACTCCGCATTTTTACCAATTGCTACATAAGAGTTTGTAGGATGCTTGCTTCTTATTGATTTTGGATGTTTTAGCATAGTATTTGCAAAAGCACCTGTATAAGATTTGTTTGTACCATCAAAGACATTTTTAGTATTTTTTTTGATAAAAAAACCAGAAGTAAAACTAAGTCCTACTATTGTTCCTTCTTTTCCAACTGCTTCTAGCATAAAGTTAATATAGTCTTCTCTTTTTTTTGTCTCTAGTTTTCCAATTCCACCCAAGTTGGCTCTAACTAAAAGAGTATCACCTTTTTCTATTCCTAATTTATTTAAATCATTTTTTAATTTTTCTATTGAGTACACCATCAATCCTTGTCTAAAATTACATTATTAGCAATATATTTATTTTGAATAAAATAATGATTACCATGATAAGGTTCAATTTTTTTTAAAACTTTTGCAGGTACTCCACCTATTACTATATTATTTTCATTAAATGATTTTGTCACAACACTACCTGCTGCAACAATTACATGATTACCTAGTTCAACTTCAGGTAAAATTGTAACATTAGCACCTATCCAACAATTATCACCAATAGTAACTGGTCTATTTTTTGTATGTCTTGTAAAGTCGTTCATTTCATGATTCGATGTAATAATAGTTAATCCTGCTGCATGAATGACATTTGAGCCTACTATAATTCCATTTGTCGCTTGAATATATGAACTTGGAGAATATCCTAATGGTGTAATTTCATTATTGTATTTTATATTTTTATAACTTGAAACTACTGAAGACCAATGTACAGGCCATGGTACCTGAGAGTTTATTCTAAATACTTTTTGAAATAAACTATACAATAGATAATTTTTTAATCCCATGAATCTAAATTCTTTTTTCACAAATAACATACTAAATAATATTTTTTTTATTGTTTTTTTCATTTTTTACCTTTAGATAATTTATAATAGTAATATAGAAATACTAAATAGTTTATAGACATAAAAATTGTGAAAAAATAGAGAAAATTTATAAACTCGCTAAAAGCTAAGATTGAAATTAAACTAGTTGTTATAAGAAAAAAATTAATCAATAGTTCATTCTTTTGTTTTTCAAACACTGTCATAAGTCCACTTACTGTGGAGCTAACAAATCTAATCAAAAATAAAGGTATAACAATTTCTGCATAAGTTCCAGCTATTTTCCACTCTTCCCCAAAAACAAAAGCAAATAAATCTTCTACTATAAAAAATAGTATTGTAAATGATGGTAAGCTTATGATAATGAGTTTCTTAACGGTGGAGTTAAAAGTTTTTATTGCTTTTCCTGTTTCTTGTTTCTCTTTTGTTGCTTGTTGAAAAAAAACTTGACCTATAGAACTCCCAATGAGTGCACTTGGCATTCCTAATACTCTTTGTATTAAACTATAGAAACCTAATGTAGCCACACTATAAAAAGAAGATATAAGTATATTAGTAAGATTTTGTGAAAGGGTATTTGCCAAAATTGCCCACATTGAATATTTTGGAAAATCTTTATATCTTTTTGCAAGGGCTATGACTCTCACTTTACTTATCTTAGTTAAAAGTATTTTATCTTTTATGATGTTTCTTAATAGTTTTGTATTTGCAAAAAACTGTGAAAGTAACTGACCACTTACGAGACCTGTTGCACCTTGCTTTACAAACCCAATAGAGAGTTGCACTATTGCTGTTACTATAGACTTAATAATAGTTACTTTTGCTAAATCTTTATACTGTTTTTTACGGTTATTGAAATAGTTTAAAATATTCCAAAGACCTGTAAGAAAAACAGCTAAGGGTACAAAATAGAGCCATATACTTATCTCTTCATTGTTAAGTAGTTTTGTAAAGTAGTCGTTAAAAAGCACTACTAAAACTAAAAGAAGTATAGATATAAAAGAGGTGATGATAAACCCTAAAGCAAATATATTTATAGCATCTTCATCTTTTTTTGGAAGCATGATAGCTAGCTCATAACGACCATTTGCAATACTCCCAAATATAGCTGTTATTGCTATAAAAAGAGCAAACACCCCAAAATCTTTAGGAGTGTATATACGAGTAAGTATAGGACTTATAGCTATAGGTATAGCTTGAGCGATAGTTGTTCCTATCATAAGAGTTAGGACATTTCGGCTGAACTCACTTTTTGGCTTTAGTTTTTTTATCAATTATAAGTTTCCAGCTATATACTCTATCTCTGCATCAGTTACATAAGGATTTATAGGTAGACTCATAATTTCATCTGAAACTATTTCAGAGATAGGAAAATCACCTTTTTTATACCCTAAGTACTCAAAACACTCTTGTAGGTGTAGAGGCATTGGGTAATGTACTGCTGTTGGGATCCCTTGATCCTTTAGTTTTGCTTGGAGTTTACCTCTGTTTTGTATTCTTATGGAGTATTGTGCCCATGCTGAAGTACAGTTGTCTGCTACAGTTGGGAGTATAATTTCTTTAGGTGAAGCTAAAGCATCACATCCAAGAGCGGTTGTATATTTCATTGCTACTTCTTGTCTTAGTGCTAGATCTTTTTTGTAATGTTTTAACTTTACATTTAAGACAGATGCTTGAAGTGTGTCTAGTCTTCCGCCCATTCCTATATACTTATGGTGGTAGCGTTTAGACTGTCCATGAAGTCTCAAACATTTGATTTTGTTTGCTAACTCTTCACTATTTGTAAAAACAGCTCCGCCATCTCCAAAACATCCTAGTGGTTTAGCTGGGAAAAAAGATGTCGTAGAGATATCGCCTAGTGCTGAATCTGTGACACCATTAAGAGTACTTCCAAAACTTTGAGCTCCATCGATGATAACTTTTAGATTATGTTTATCTGCAATAGCTTGAATAGCATCCATATCTGATGGTTGTCCGTATAAACTTACTGGTATTATAGCTTTTGTTTTTGATGTGATAGCTACTTCTATTTTAGATGGGTCGATGTTATAAGTCTGCTCATCTATATCTACAAATACCGGAGTAGCTCCTAAAAATGCTATAGTCTCAGAGGTGGCTATAAAAGTAAAAGGAGTTGTTATTATCTCATCACCTGGTTTGATGTCAAGTGCCATCATAGCAAGTAAAAGTGCATCTGTTCCATTACTACAAGTTATAGCATAATTAGCACCCGTGAACTCTTCGAGTGATTTTTCAAGCTCTGTCACTTCTTCACCCATGATGTAGTTAGATTTGTCTAACACAGCTTGCATCGCTTCATCTATCTCTGTTTTGTAAAGTTGGTATTGGTATTGTAAATTTGCGAAATCTATTTGCATTAAATTACCTCTAGAGTATTGTTTACTATTTTATATTTGCTATTGTCATACTCATCTTCTGCTTCATTGTTTTCATCAAATGTAAGTGTGTTTCCAGCTTTACTGACCCATCCTATTTGTTTCGCAGGTACACCTACCATAAGTGCATGAGGTTTTACATCTTTGTTTACAACTGCACCTGAGCCAATAAGAGCATACTCACCTATAGTTACACCGCAGACTACTGTTGCATTTGCACCTATAGAGCATCCTTTTTTTAAGAGTGTTTTTTTAAACTCTTCTTTTCGTACTATAAATGCTCTTGGGTTAATGACATTTGTAAAGACCATAGAAGGTCCAAGAAAAACATCATCTTCTACTTCTACACCTTCGTAGATAGAGATATTGTTTTGAACTTTAACACCATTACCTATAATCACCTTGGGACCAACTACACAGTTTTGACCAAAAGAGCAGTTTTCACCCATGCTTGTGTTTGATAATATATGTGAAAAGTGCCATATTTTAGTATTTTCACCAATCTTCACATTTTCATCTACAAATGAGCTCTCATGCACAAAAAAAGTTGCCATCTTACAACACTACCTTTTTACAAAATGGATGGTACTCACCCTCAAGACCTATGGCAGGTAAATTTCTTATAGCAGATACAGTTTTTATACTGCCATATGCCTCATCAAGACCAAATCCACCACCATTTAAAATATGCTCATAGCTTTTAGTATGCAAATCAGTAAAACCACCACTAAACTCTATCTCATCTCCATCTACAGTAATAGAACGATATGTTCTTATGCCTTTTTCTTTTACATCCTCTGGAATGTTGTCATAGTTTACAGACAAGAACCATCTAACGGTTGCATTTTTGAGTTTGAAGTATCCTGCGTTTGTATCTGGTGTTTTTATATGGACTATGTTTTCTTCTACATCGCCAAATATCCAACAAAGCATATCATAGAAGTGAACACCAATGTTTGATGCTATGCCACCTGATTTTTCATGTTTACCTTTCCATGACTCGAAGTACCATTTACCACGACTAGTAAGATATGTTAGATCTATGTCATACATTTTATCTGGATTTTCTTGAAGCTCTTTTGTGACTTTTTCTTTGAGTGCAATGATAGAATCATGTAAACGTAACTGAAGTATATTATATACTTTTTTACCTGTCTCTTTCTCTAGAATTTTTAACTCATCTATATCTTTAGGGTCTAGCACAAGAGGTTTTTCACAGATGGCATCTGCACCACTTTTAAGAGCTACACGAATATGACTTTTATGAAGATAATTTGGTGTCATAATACCTATGTAGTCTATCTGATTATCTCTATTAAATTTTTCTATAAAGTCTTCAAATCTTTCAAGCTCTGTAAAAAACTCAGCCTCTGGAAAATTACTATCCATAATTCCTATTCCATCATATACATCGTATGAGGCTACAAGGTTATTGTTCGTCTCTTTGATAGCTTTCATATGTCTTGGAGCTATATATCCAGCTGCTCCGATAAGTGCAAAATTCTTATTCATCTTTAAAGTCTCCATGTTGGTTTTTCTACTATGCCTTTTACATCTATAACTATAGGTGTACCATTTGATATACTCTCATACTGCTCAGTAGTAATCTCTTTAAACTTTTCATGTCCTACTGCTACAACAATTGCATCATATTTATTAGAGTCAAGTGGAAGCTCATTTATAAAGTTTAAATTTTTTGTAGATAAGTCACTTTTATCTATCCAGTAATCATACACCTCAACATGACACTCAAACTCTTCAAGTTCTTTGATAATATCTAGTACTTTAGAATTTCTCATATCTGGACAATCTTCTTTAAAGGTCGCACCCATTACTAAAATATTTGCATTTTTAAGTTTTTTATCCTCTTTTACCATACTTTTAATAGTTTTATCTGCTATAAGTTTACTCATACTGTTGTTAATTTGTCTTGCATTTAAAATGAGGTTTGGCATATAACCAAGGCTTTGAGCCTTATGTGTAAGATAGTATGGATCAACTCCAATACAATGCCCACCAACAAGACCTGGAAGAAGTTTGATGAAGTTCCATTTAGTTCCGGCAGCTTCGATGACATCTTTAGTATTTATATTCATTAGGTCAAATATCATAGCAAGCTCATTAATAAGTGCTATATTGACATCGCGTTGAGTATTTTCTATAACTTTTGCAGCTTCTGCCACTTTAATAGTAGGAGCTAAGTGAGTTCCCGCTGTAATAATGGACTTATACAAATTATCTATTTTTGTAGCTATTTCCGGAGTACTTCCTGATGTGATTTTTAAAATCTTTGTAACAGTATGTTCTTTATCACCTGGGTTAATACGTTCAGGAGAATAACCACAAAAGAAGTCTGTGTTAAATTTCATACCACTTTGCTCTTCTAAGATAGGAACACAAACCTCTTCTGTAACACCAGGATACACAGTCGACTCATAGATAACTATGTCATCTTTTTTAAGCACCTTACCAATAGACTCAGTTGATTTTACAATAGGAGTTAAGTCTGGCTCATTCGTCTCGTCAATAGGTGTTGGAACAGTCACTATATAGATATTACAATCTTTTGCATCTTCTAAAGTGGATGTGAATTTCATTCCATTCTGTATAGACTTTTTTACCTGTTCACTTGAGAGTTCAAGAGTTCTATCGAAGCCACTATTTAGTTCATCTATGCGAGGCTGATTTATATCTAACCCAACAACTTCATATTTTTCACTAAAAGCATGAGCTAAAGGAAGCCCTACATAGCCTAATCCGATTATACATATTTTATTTTTCAAATCTCTCTCCAATTGTTTTCAAATTAAAATCCTAACTATCACTATTAAATATATCACGAGTATATACTTTCTCTTTTACATCATCTAGAGTCTCTTCTAGTCTGTTTGCTACTATAACGTCACTTATGTTTTTAAACTCTGATAAGTTTTTTATGACACGTGAGTGAAAAAACTCATCTTCTTGCATTACTGGTTCGTAGATGACTACTTCTACACCTTTTGCTTTTATGCGTTTTATGATGCCCTGAATGGCTGAACTTCTAAAGTTGTCACTTCCTGTTTTCATTGTGAGTCTGTAGATGCCTACTACTTTAGGGTTTTTCTTCAAAATCGAGTCTGCTATAAAGTCTTTTCTAGTAGAGTTGGCGTTTATTATAGCTTCTATCATGTTACTTGGAACATTTTTGTAGTTTGCTAGAAGTTGTTTGGTGTCTTTTGGAAGACAATACCCTCCATAACCAAAGCTTGGGTTGTTGTAGTGCTTACCTATGCGAGGGTCAAGTCCTACGCCTTCTATGATCTGACGTGAGTTTAGTCCATGTGTCTCAGCATAAGAGTCAAGCTCATTGAAGTATGAGACTCTCATAGCAAGGTAAGTGTTTGCAAAGAGCTTTATGGCTTCTGCTTCTGTAGAGTCTGTGAAGAGAATGTCGATGTTCTCTTTTTTTGCACCTTGTGCTAAAAGATTTGCAAATGTAGTAGCTCTTTGGCTCTTCTCACCAACTATGATTCTAGATGGGTAGAGGTTGTCAAAAAGAGCTTTTCCCTCACGTAAGAATTCAGGAGAGAAGACAAGATTAATGTTTAATTTTGAATGTTTAATTTTTAATTGTTCATTTAGTTTTGCTGTAAAACCAACTGGCACTGTTGATTTTATAATCATTGTAGCATTTGGGTTTATGCTAAGAACATCAGCTATGACATACTCTATAGACTTCGTGTTGAAGTAGTTTGTCTCAGGATCATAATCTGTGGGAGTAGCTATGATGACATACTCTGCATCTTTATAAGCCTGTTCTTTATCAAGCGTAGCTGTGAAGTTTAAATCATCACGTGAGAGATACTCTTCTATCTCTTTATCTTCTATAGGAGATTTTTTAGCTTGAAGCATTTCTACTTTTTCGGGGATTATGTCAAGTGCTACTACTTCGTTGTGTTGTGCTAAAAGAAGACCGTTACTTAGACCGACATATCCTGTTCCGGCTATTGCGATTTTCATTAAATATTTCCCCATTTTTGTCTGTCTGCTTCCAAATCCCTCTGCAGCTCTTCATACTCAGCTTTTTTACGTTTAATAAACTTTTTTGTTAAGGAGACTTTTTCTTGAATGCCTTTTTCTGTAAGGAGGTATTTGTATTTTGACTTGTTATCAGACGTAATGAAACGTTCAGCTTTTAAAAGGCCTTTTTCTGTTAGTTTCTTGAGAACATAATTAACTTTTCCAACACTAAATCCTATCTCTTCTGCCAAAGACTTTTGTGTAGTAATGGTTTGAGCACGTTTTAAAAGGTGCAGTTCAAGCTCTTCGTTTGTCAAGTATGTTACCTATTGTTAATTTGAATTTATTTATAAATAAAATACTACATTATTCAAACTTTGAATATGCTTTATAATAGCCTGAATATTTAAGACAGAAATTCAGCGAAGTTAATTTCTAATATAGATAAAATACTAGCTTCAAGCATAGAGATTAGTTCATTATATGCGAACTATTTTCAGGCTTCTGCATAATCTATTCCTACAAATTTGTTTCTTTTTAACTTAATTGTCGTATCTAAGTTGATAATTTCCACATTATGTCGCTAAAAAGTCGAGAATAGACTTTGCACTAACTACAGCGAAGTACGAAGACACTTTCGATTTGTGTGAGTGAATCATGAAAAGTGTTTAAACTAAAGGAGATAAAAATGGCTGAATTACGTCAAATCGCGTTCTACGGAAAAGGTGGGATTGGTAAATCTACTACATCTCAAAACACGTTAGCTTCTATGGCTCACTATTTTGATAAAAATATTATGATTGTTGGTTGTGATCCAAAAGCGGATTCAACTCGTCTGATTTTACACGAGAAAGCTCAAAACACTATTTTACAACTTGCTGCGGAAATGGGTACAGTTGAAGATTTAGAGTTAGAAGATGCACTTAAACCTGGTGCTGGAATATTTTCTACTGATACTTCTGGTGGTTGGATTAATTGTACTGAGTCTGGTGGTCCAGAGCCTGGTGTTGGTTGTGCTGGTCGTGGTGTTATTACTGCGATTAACTTTCTTGAAGAAGAGGGTGCTTATGAAGAAGAAGGTTTAGACTTCGTTTCTTATGATGTACTTGGTGACGTTGTTTGTGGTGGATTTGCTATGCCGATTCGTGAAGGTAAAGCACAAGAGATTTATATCGTTATGTCTGGTGAGATGATGGCAATGTATGCTGCTAACAATATCTCTAAAGGTATTCTTAAATATGCTAATACTGGTGGAGTTCGTCTTGCTGGTCTTATTTGTAATGCTCGTATGACTGACTTTGAATATGACCTTGCTTGGGCGCTTGCTCGTGATCTTGGTACGCAAATGATTCACTTCGTGCCACGTAACAACATCGTTCAACGGGCTGAGATTCGTCGTATGACTGTTGTTGAGTATAGCCCTAAAGCTGACCAAGCTCTTGAATATAAAGAACTTGCTCGTAAAATCATTCACAATGACATGAAAATTATTCCAACTCCGTTAGAAATGGATGACCTTGAAGCACTTATTATGAAATATGGTCTTGAAGAAGAAGCGGATGAAGATAACGTTGGTAAAGCAGAGGGAGAAGCTTAATAGCTACTCTTAAGTAACAAAATTTAGTGTGACTCCTTTTTTAAGGAGCACAACATTCTCGTAATGAAAAGAAAATAATAGATAAAGAAGGAGAATTTTATGTTTATTTTAGGTTTCCACTTCCCAGCAGATATGGGTAATACAGTTCCAGATGAAGCAGTTGTTGCAAAATTAGATGAAGCAGGTATTGATATTTCAGGTATCAATGAAATAAAAATGTCTACAGAGTACCACGGTCAGACTGAAGAGCTTTCTTATACGAATAAAGATACTTTTATGTTTAAAGCTCTTGCACACTATGTGTCTACGGCAGAAACAGATTATATGATCTATACAAATCGTTACCAAATCTCTGAGCTTTCTAAGCGTATAGATAGTGATGATGAGACTATGGCTCTTTGTCACAAATTCGATTCAATGGCTCATTTTAAAATTACAGCTGCATAAGTAAAAGATTTTAAAGAGTGTGACAAGCATAGCTCACTTAGCATATGCTTGTCTTAAATGATAAATTGAAAAGATTACAAAGGAGACTAAAATGGGTCCAGAATCATTAGAAGCTAAACAAAAAGCTGCTGTTGAAGAAGTTTTAAAAGCTTATCCAGAAAAAGCGGCAAAGAACCGTGCAAAACACTTAGGCGTTGGTAGCCCGGAAGATGAGAGTCAAAAAACATGTGGTAATGTTCGTTCGAATAAGAAAACTGTTCCAGGTGTTATGAGTCAACGTGGATGTGCATATGCAGGTTCAAAAGGTGTTGTATGGGGTCCAGTAAAAGATATGGTACATATCTCTCACGGTCCTATCGGTTGTGGTCAGTACTCACGTGCAGGTCGTCGTAACTATTACATAGGTACAACTGGTGTTGATACATTTGTTACGATGAACTTTAGTTCTGATTTCCAAGAGAAAGATATCGTTTTTGGTGGAGATAAAAAACTTGCAGTTTGTCTTGAAGAGATAGATGCACTTTTTCCACTAAACAATGGTATTACGGTTCAGTCTGAGTGTCCAATCGGTCTAATCGGTGATGACATTAACGCTACGTCTAAACAGTATGCTAAAAAAACTGGCCAAACAATCGTTCCAGTAAACTGTGAAGGTTTCCGTGGTGTTTCTCAATCACTTGGTCACCACATTGCAAATGACACTGTTCGTGATTACGTTTTTGATGGAAACATCGATACTTTAGGTGAAGAGATTACTGTTACTGATTATGACGTTGCTATCATTGGTGATTACAACATTGGTGGTGATGCATGGTCTAGTCGTATTCTTTTAGAAGAGATGGGATTACGTGTTGTTGCTCAGTGGTCAGGTGATGCTACTCTTAAAGAGATGGCAGCTACAACTAAAGTAAAACTAAACTTACTTCACTGTTACCGTTCAATGAACTATATTTCTCGTCATATGGAGAAAGAGTATGGGATTCCTTGGGTAGAGTATAACTTTTTTGGTCCAAGCCAAACTATTAAGTCTTTACGTAAAATTGCTGCATTCTTTGATGAGACTATACAAGCTAAATGTGAAGAAGTTATCGCTAAGTACCAACCAATGGTTGACGCTGTAACAAATAAATATCGTCCACTTCTTGAGGGCAAACAAGTAATGTTATTCGTAGGTGGTTTACGCCCTCGTCACGTTATTGGTGCTTATGAAGACTTAGGAATGGAAGTTATTGGTACTGGTTATGAGTTCGCTCATGATGATGATTATAAACGTACAAAAGATGAGATTTTTAGATCAACTGTAATTTATGATGATGTTAATGAGTACGAACTTGAAGCATTTGTTAAAAAATTACAACCAGATTTAGTAGCATCAGGTATTAAAGAGAAATATGTATTTCAAAAAATGGGTCTTCCATATAGACAGATGCACTCTTGGGATTATAGTGGTCCTTACCACGGTTATGATGGTTTTGCAATATTCGCAGCTGATATGGATCTTGCAATAAACTCTCCAGTATGGGCTCATACAACAGCACCATGGGATAAAGAAGGAGAAGCGTAATGCAAGAAGTTGAAAATATAATGAATGGTCAGAAACTTTTTCAAAGACCTGAGTATCAAGAAGTACTTAAGAACAAGAAAGAGTTTGAAGGTGGTATGGGTGCAGTAAACCCTGCCAAGGTTGAAGAGATTGCTGAGTGGACTAAAACATGGGATTACCGTGAAAAAAACCTTGCTCGTGAAGCTATCACTGTAAACCCTGCTAAAGCTTGTCAGCCACTTGGTGCTGTAATGGTAGCACTTGGTTTTGAGAACACTATGCCTTATGTGCATGGTTCTCACGGTTGTGTTGCGTATTTTAGATCATATTTCACACGTCACTTCAAAGAACCAACACCATGTGTGTCTGATTCTATGACTGAAGATGCTGCGGTATTTGGTGGTCTTGTAAATATGAAAGATGGTCTTAAGAACTGTGCTGCAGTTTATAAACCAGAGATGATTGCAGTATCTACTACATGTATGGCTGAAGTTATTGGTGATGACCTGTATGCTTTCTCTGTAGCTGCAAAAGAAGAGGATGGTGGTGAGTTCTTACCAGAAGACTATCCAATTACTTATGCACATACACCATCTTTCACTGGTAGTCATATTACTGGTTACGATAACATGATGCATGGTATTATGTCTCAGCTTACTGAAGGTGTTGAAGTTGTTAAAAACGAAAAAATTAACATCATTCCAGGTTTTGAAACATATATCGGTTCAATCCGTTCAGTAAAATCAATCGCTGAAAAAATGGGTGCTGATTTTACTATGATAGGTGATCACTCTGACCAATGGGACATGCCAGCTGGCGAGTACTCAATGTTCAAAGGTGGTACACCAATAGAAGAGGCTAAAGCTTGTAAAAGTGCTAAAGCAACTATATCTTTACAGAAGTATTCAACTGTTAAGACTATGAAAATGGTTCAAAAACGTTGGAAACATGCTGGTGGTTTTTCTAACCCTGTAGGACTTAAAGGTACAGATGAGTTTGTTATGAAGTTAGCTGAGCTTACTGGTAACGATGTTCCAGAGTCATTAAAAGTTGAGCGTGGTCGTCTTGTAGATGCTATGCAAGATTCTTATCCATATATGCATGCTAAAAAGTTTGCTATCTGGGGTGATCCTGACTTTTTAATTGGTATGGTTTCATTTTTACTAGAGATGGGCGCTATTCCAACTCACGTTCTTTGTCACAACGCTCCACGTGGTTGGGAAGATGAGATGAGAGCACTGCTTGACACATCTCCAAGAGCTGAAGAGTGTCACGTGTGGGCTGGTAAAGATCTATGGCACATGAGAAGTTTACTTTTCACAGAGCCGGTTGACTTTATGATTGGTAACTCTTATGGTAAAGAGTTGATGCGTGATACTAATACACCATTAATTTACATAGGTTTCCCAATCTTTGACCGTCACCACTTACACCGTTACTCAATTAGCGGATACGATGGCGCGATTAACTTACTTACATGGGTTACAAATAAAGTTCTAGATCAACTTGATGAAGATACAAAAGGTATCGCTTCAACTGACTACTTCTTCGACTTAATTCGTTAATTCGTTTTACATTATTACTCCCTTACATATAGTCGTCCTCTTTTGAGGACGCACTCCTTACACAAAACTTCTGGCACACAATATGCATTGACCTTTTAAAAGGATAAGCATGAGTGTGCAAAAACAGATAAAAGAAAATCTAATCAAAGAGATCTATACAGATATAGACAAAATGTATGATTTTGTCGAACAACATTACATTTTAAGTGAAGAACATCGCTCTTTAATCATCAAACATCTTAACAAATTTAAAGACCAAGTTTATCTCATCTCTGAAAACTCAAAGTTATCTTAATACACCATGTGAGATTTAGAATGTTTAATGCAGATAGAATTAATGTAAACAGAATTTTTAAGAAATAAAGGATTGAAAATGGAATATCATGTTGTAGTAGAAAAGATGTGTGGATGTGCAAAGCGTAAAAATATGCCTCAAATCAAGACCTTTGATGATCAAGAGAATGCTCATAGAGTTGCACGTGCATGGGCACAAGAGTTAAATGAAACATTTTGTGGAAAACATGAGTTTGATGTTGTTCCTGTTGATGACAATTTTGTTATTGCCATGAGTGAAGGCAGTTATTAAGACTTTACTCTACTAAAAGGAGTCCTTGTGAAAATTGGAGTGCCAAAAGAGATTAAAATAGATGAGTTTCGTGTTTCAATGACTCCTGCAGGAGTGGTGGAACTTGTGAAATCCTCTCATGAAGTATATGTACAAAAGAGTGCGGGTATCGGGAGTGGTTTTAGTGATGAGGAGTATGAGAATGCTGGTGCAATAGTACTTGCTAGTGCTAAAGAAGTTTTTGACAGTGCTGAGATGATAGTTAAGGTAAAAGAGCCAATAGAGAGTGAATACGCTCTTTTTAAAGAGCATCAAACACTTTTTACCTATCTACATCTTGCTGCAGACAGAACACAAACAGATTTTTTACTTGCAAAAGAAATTCGCGCTTTTTCTTACGAAACACTAGAAGTGGATAGACGACTTCCTCTCTTGGAACCAATGAGTGAAGTTGCGGGTAAAATGGCAGCACTTATGGGAAGTATTTATCTAGGAAAGTTTCATGGAGGAAGTGGACTTCTTACAGGTGGTGTTGTAGGTACTGCAAGAGCAAAAGTGATGGTTCTTGGTGGTGGAGTTGCAGGAAAAGCGGCTGCAGAAGTAGCCTCTGGACTTGGTGCAGATGTTGTCATTTTTGATATTAATACTCAAAGGCTCCATTATCTTAACGATGTAATGCCTATGAATGTAGCAACACTCTACAGTAGTCATGACACTATTGTTTCACTTTTACCAGAGTGCGACATTGTTGTAGGAACCGTACTAATTCCAGGAGCAAAAGCACCAAAGCTTGTTACAAAAGACATGTTGTCGTTAATGAAGTCCGGAAGTGTCTTAGTTGATGTCTCTATAGACCAAGGTGGATGTTTTGAAACTTCACATCCTACAACACATACAGCGCCAACTTTTATTGAAGAGGGTGTAGTACATTATTGTGTAGCAAATATGCCAGGAGCATATCCGCGAACTTCTACATATGCACTAACAAATGCAACATTGGCTTATATCAAAGATTTGGCTCGCTATGGAGCAGCAGAGGTTTGTAAACATAACTCTGCAATGGTTAGTGCTTTAAATACTTACGATGGTATCTTATATAATGCAGCTGTTGGAGTTGCACACGATATTGAGAGTTCTATCTACTCAACTTCGATATGATTTCTTATAGTTATTGATAAGGATTAAGATGCAAAAAGAGAACCTTGTGAGTATAGGAATTGTCTGTAATCGTATGGGGGAGTTACTGACTATTTAAATAAATAAACTCTTATTTTGTTATATTTTTTAATGTAAGAATAATTTCATTCATGGTAGAACTCATTTCACTTACTGCATTTGAAATATCACTTACTTCACTGGCGTTACTATTGAGTGTATCTGTAGTATCAGTAATAGATTGAATAAGTACATTAGTAGTTGCCGCAGTTTCAGCGAGGCTATTTTGTGTACGTTCTGCAAGTTTACGAACTTCATCTGCAACCACTGCAAAACCACGACCGTGTTCACCTGCACGAGCAGCTTCTATAGCTGCATTGAGTGCAAGAAGATTTGTTTGATCTGCTATCTCATTTATGGATTGTAGAATTGCTTTTGTATCATTAGCATTTTGAATGAGCGAATGCAGATTGTCAACCATCATATTTTCTTTTTGAGAAACATCATAAATTCTTTCTACAATTGTATTTATCATATTTTGAAAATCTACTATAGTTGTGTTAGTGATGTTTTCAATAGTATCATTGAGTACATTTGAGGTTTCAAGTATTTGCTGATTAGAGTTTTCATTTTCCTGTTTCATATCTTCTAGTGATTGACCTAGAGAGTTAATATTGTTTAAGAGTTCAGCCATTTTTGCTTCAACATTAATTGTACTACGAGCTTGAAAATTACCATTTGAAAACTCTTTTAAGGTGTTTATGGCATTTTCAAGGTTGATATCAGAAAAGCTTATCATATTATTCATACTGTTTCTAAGCACATGCACATAAGGAGTTTGTGTATCTGTATGAACTCTCCCAGAGTAGTGTCCTTTTGAGACCTGATCAGCGAGTAGTACCATCTCTCCCGCTACCTTTGTGTCGACTAAAACATTGTCTAGATACTTTTCTATAGCTTTATTAAGTTGAATCTCTAAAACATCTTTTGTATCTCTGTTTAGCTGTATTCGATTACGTTCATAGTTTAGTAACTCTTCTATCTTATTGACTAAAGTCATATTTTTTTGAGTACTTTTTGAACAGATTATTTTTTGTAGTATATTCATAAAGAGCTTCCTATCTGAGTGTTTCATAAAGTTTTTCAGAATAGGCTATCTCTTTTTGTGAGGCTTTTCTTCTGCAAGAAATATATGTTTTTTTGTTATTTATTTTATCATACATTGCATAGACAGTTGCATAAACCCAGTAAAATCCACCATCTTTTGTTTTGTTTTTAACATAACCACTCCAAATATTTCCCTTTTTTACGGTTTCCCAGAGATCTTTAAATGCTGCTTTTGGCATGTTACGATGTCTAACTATATTATGGTGTTTTCCAACCAGTTCATCTAAAGCGTAGCCCGCAACTTTACAAAAATCATCGTTAGCAAAAAGTATAATTCCTTTTTCATCTGTTTGAGACACTAAAAAATCATCGTTTTTTAATATATATTCACTTGACATTGTAGACTCCAGTTATTGCAATCAGTTTGTAATTTGTATGCAATATCTGTACTAGGTTTTAAAAAAGTTTTTAGAAAGATTATAAAGGGGCTTTATTGACCTTGTTAGAGAGTATTATAAGTTTTTTAAGACTATCTATAGAGAGAGGTTTACTGTAAAGATAACCTTGAGCATTGTCTACTTCCATATCGTACAAAATCTTTTCATGCTCATGTGTTTCTACACCCTCTGCGACTGTTTTTAAATGTAATTTCTTACTAATCTCAACAATTGCGTGTGTAATTGCTCTGTCCTCTTTATCTATACCAATATCGGCTATAAATGCTTTGTCAATTTTTATGGTGTTTACAGGAAGTCTCTTCAGGTATTTCATAGATGACTGACCAGTTCCAAAGTCATCTATAGATATGCTTATACCAAGTGATTTTATTTTATTTAGTTGTTCAATCATTGTTTCGATATCATTCATGATAGCTGTTTCAGTTATTTCAAATTCTATATTTTTTGTATCGATATTGAGTTTGTTAATGATTGAGGAAACATTTTTAACAAAATCTACATCATTTAATTGTTTCACAGATATATTTATTGAAATCACTAAGTCATTTTGTGTAGACATCAAGACATCTTTAAATTCGACTAAACTTCGTTCTATTACCCAGTAGCCAATTTTTTCAATGAGTTGACTCTCTTCTGCAATTGGTATAAAAATATCAGGTGATATAAAACCAATAAGTGGATCATTCCATCTAAGAAGAGCTTCTACCCCATATATCTTCTTTGTTTGAAGAGAAACTTTTGGTTGGTAGAGAAGAGTCAAACTGTTGTTACTAAGTGCTTTGTTGAGTTGTATATTCATGTCAAGTTTTCTCATCGAGCTACTATTCATCTCTTGATTAAAATAGACAAAGTTGTTTTTCCCATTTTCTTTAGCCTGATACATAGCGGTATCTACAGACTGAAGAAGCATCCCATAATTAAGCCCATTCTCCGGGTAAAGAGAAATTCCCATACTAAAACCAAGTGTAATTTCCCTTCCTTCAAGAAGAATTGGTATTTTTGTGATTTGCATGATATTACTTGCCAGTGTGTCTATCTCTGTGATATCATCATATTTAGAAAATATAGCAAACTCATCCCCACCCATTCTTGAAAATATCATATCTTCTGTAATCAAATCTGAAATTTTTGTCGTGATATCTATGAGCATTTGATTGCCAATTTTATGTCCTAATGAGTCATTAACTAACTTAAAATTGTCAATGTCTATAAACATTATTGCAAATTTATGATTGTTGATTTCACAAATTTTTATAAATTTTTTTACATTCTCTCTAAAGTAGACTCTATTTGGAAGGTTTGTAAGAGAGTCATAATAGGCTAACTTGTTTATTTCTTTTTCATGCTCTTTTTCACCACTGATATCTTTTGTGATACCTATATAATTTGTAATGATGTCATTGTCATCTTTAATACAGAGAATTGTTGTATCAGCAGTATATATTTGTCCATATTTTGTACGGTCTATTATTTGGCCTTTCCAAATCCCTTCATGCATTATGGAGTGCCACATCTTTTTATAAAACTTTTCATCTCCCCAGCCCATACTAAAAAACCGAGGATTTTTATCTTTTATCTCTTCTATCGAGTATCCAGTAAGTGCGGTAAACTTTTTATTTATCATGACAATTTTGTTATTCTCATCAGTAATGATGACGCCATCATTGGAGTTCTCAAAGAGTTTGGATGCAAGTTGTAGCTCATTTTGAGTCTGCATCTGTTTTGTAATATCGTGAATTGTTCCTACAGAACGGTATACATTATCGTCTTTATCTATATGGTGAATACATCTTTCCTCTACATATTTTAGTTCACCCTCAAGAGTATAAATTCTATGAATGATATTATAAGGGTTCTTGTTTATTATAGATTCGTTGTATGCAAGGCTAACCATAGATTTGTCATGAGGATGGATTTGTTCTAAGAATGTTTCATAGTTTACATTAAATGTTTTTGCATTGGTGCCAAAGATTCTATGAACCTCTTCAGACCAAGAGAGTTTGTCTGTACGTAAGTCAAAATCCCAGTGCCCTGTGTTGGCAATTTTTTGTGCTTCAAGTAAATCGTTTTGCTTATCTTTTATCTTTTTTCTCTGTTTTTCACTTTTCTTTTCAAACTCTGCTATAAATGGGATTATATTTTTATCGAATTCATTATTTAGTCTATTTATTATCTCTATTGAGATGAGATTATATTTGGATAGATGTGTCAATAGAAAGTTACGAAAGTTACTAAAAAGAACAATAATATCACTTGTAAGAAGAGACTTTTCATTTAAGTATTTGAAAAAAACTTCTAATGAAGGGCACTGTGTGGCAGTATGCTTTTTAGATAAAACCATGATGAAATATCTAAAGACTTGAGTTGTAAGCTTGTCATTAAAATCATCTTCATCGATCTCATACTTTTCAATTATGAGTTGCGTATCACTATTTTTTAAGTAGTTTTTAATGGCGATGTTTTCTGATTTAAGAAGTTCATCGAGTTGTTTATTATCAATGAACATTTGTATGCTCGTGAGTGTTAAATATAACTAAAGGTCTTCCAAAAGGGACTTTCGCTTTTCTTGAGAGTGCCCAGAGTACTTCGTAGTTTGGCGGATATTTTGGAAACCAGCCATCCCCGTCGGTAAAATAAAGTAACATGGTATTCATTGGAAGATTTGCCTCGATATAGTCAAATGTAGGGCGGTAATCTGTTCCACCACCACCTTTAAGTGTAAAGTCCATTTTCTCCCCACCTTGAAACGTATGGTGTGCATGTACCTTTGCATCTGCGATTATAAGTTCTATTTTTACAGAGGGGAAGCTTAACATGATATTTGTAAACTCCTGCATGAAGGCACCTAAAAGTTCATCATTTATAGAACCCGAAGTATCTACAGCTACACAGAGACTTAAAGTATCACTACTAAGAGAAGGTAGAGCAAACCCACGGTATATATGTTTTTTGTTTGGAGGCATAAAAGCATAATTGTTTCTCATATGGCGGTTTACTGCATTGTAGAGCTCAAAGCGCCAATCAACTTCGTTGGATTTTACTTTTTTTGCAAGTTTATCAAAACCTGCGGGTATTGAACTTTTTCTCTGTGCCACCTCTTTGGCAATGGATGCGGCATACTCCCATTGTGATTCTGTTTCAGGGTCGAGTTCATCTTCTATGTTCTCACTGTTTGCAAAAGCATTGTCGTCATTTTGTGAAGGAGGAGAGTTGTTTATTTCATCATAGGCATCATCAACTCCACTGAAGTGTTCCTCTTTTAAGTGTTCATAAATCTCTTCAGCATACATTCCTTTAAACTCTTCATTATAGTTTGCACCTGGGGGAATGTAAAGACCGCTATTATGCAGTAGATTGTTGATAGCATAATCGGTTGCAAGTTGCCAGAGTGAGCCTTTACGGAGTAGGCGACGTTGTTGGTGTGCCAATACATGATGCATAACACAGTTTGTCAGAATGAACATTAACTCTTCAAGAGTTCTTCTTTGCATAAACTCTTCATTATAGATAAAACGTACACCATTACTCGCATAAGCCCGTATCTCGTTATTGACCTTATGTTTTAAACGCGAGGCTAGCATACCGAAGTAGGGGTGTTTAAGTGTGAGTTGACTTTTTGCTTTTAAAAAAAGTTGTTCATTGCTTAGCAGTTGCATAGTTATCTCAGTAGTGTATTAAACTTTTTCATCCAGAGGGTCCAACTATCTACATGGTCAAGCTCGATATTTCTCTCACGTAAGTCTTGAACTATCATAACTGCAAACTCTCCAGGCATTTTAAGTGTATAATTTATGAGGTAGTTAAGTTTTTTAGAACTACTTGCATCATCTATACGCATCATAAGTGCAGCACTTAAGATGTGAAGAGCAGAAGTGTCACTTGGTACATCTAAACAACTTCCATCAAGGATGGAACTTAAGTCTGGTAGATTATCTGCAACAGCTAAGAAAGCAAGAAATGAAGCAGCTAAATCTTCCCCAATAGCACCTGAAACCATAGATAAAACTAAATCTTCTTCAGGATCTGAAGCGATGATCTCATTTACATATTCCCAGGTACGGGGTGTTGCAAAAGAACGACTATCATCTACTTGACCGAAGGTAAAAAGAGCATCAGGGCGATGAGTAATGTAGGCAATGATAGTAGGATGCATATTTGCACCTACAGCCCAGATTTTCCAGTCTTTTACACTTACTTCCATCTCTAAGTGCACAAAACGGTTTGCAAGGGGTGCAGCCATACGAAAAATGACACCTCTATCACTCTCTCGATTTCCAGCTGCAACTATAGCCCAACCATCTGGAAGAGAATATTCACCAATTTTTCTATCAAGTATGAGTTGGTACGCTGAGGCTTGAACCATAGGTGCAGCAGTATTAAGTTCATCTAAGAAGAGTATACCTTTGGGTTTTGAACCATCAGGTAAAAAAGATGGTGGTGCCCATAGTGCAGTCTCCTCTTTAGTGTTAAAAAATGGAATCCCACGTAGATCTGTAGGATCAAGCAGTGACAAACGTAAATCTATGAAGCTTATATCTTGCTCTTTAGCAATTTGAGCGACGATGGAGGATTTCCCAATTCCTGGTGGTCCCCATAAAAAAACTGGAACTTTTCGTTCACACAGATGTGCAAGTGAACGTTTGGCACTTTGAGGATTCATATTTATCCTTTAGATATTTTATATATGTAAGTGCAATTTTCATACGAAGAGTAAGAGAAAAACAATAAAATCCGACAAAATTGTCATTTTTTTGTATATTGAGTCTAGATATGTTCAAAAATCGAGTTTTTTTAAAGAATAAAATATGTAATTAGTATAGTAAATTCAGGCGAAAGCCAAACAAAGGATAAAATATGTATGAAAATGACATAATTGAAATGGAAGACTTTAACTTCAATCACTATATTCATCATTTTGATGATGAAGAAGAACAGATACACTACAATGTAGAGTATCAATGCTTAGATATCGTTACTGAGTGTATGGAAGAATATATCTATGATTAGAGTTTTAAAAACTTAAGATACTCTTTTTGTTTGAAGCATTTTGAGTATCTTGGGCGTTACCGCTAAATCAATTGCAGTAAAATCATCTGGATTTTTAATACTGACATCCGCTCCGGCATCTAAAAGCATTTTAACCATCGACTCTTTACCACTTGAAGCTACATACATAAGTGATGTAACACCATTTACATTTACTGTATCTATCTCAATTCCTGCATTTATAAGAAGGGAGATAACTTCTGGATTTTCTCCAAAGCATGAGAGCCATAATGCAGTGTTCCCGTCTACATTTTTAAGGTGAATGTCCGCATCTGCCTTTAAAAGTTCTTTCACTATATCAGCTTTACCTTCACGTGCAGCTTTCATTAAAGCTGTATTTCCATAACTTCCCTGTGCATTAATCTTCTCAATTGAGTAGTTATTCTCTTTGAGCCATGTATATATTTCTTCTTTCATCTATTCTCCTACCTGTTTTTGCTCTTCTCTAAAACTGACTAAGTCTTTAAAAAAACAACTATTTGTGTAATAGTATGTGTTGTTTGCAAATCTAATATTTTCTTTATTATATTTTTTTATAAGATTAATATGATCTAGGTCTACTTTGTAGTACTTATTGCAATGTGTGCAAAAGAGTCTAGAAATCATGCTTCATCCTTTTATGGTTTCACTTTAAAGTGTGCATATTTTATACTTGTTGTAGTACAGAATATGCATTTACTCTTTTATAAGAAAAAAATGGAGTCTAATATGGAGATATATTTTTATTGTCAAAACTGTAATGAGAAGATTACAACCGATCAGCTTGCACTGCTCAATGAAGGAGAGTGCCCTAAATGTCGTACAATAGAAGGATTTTCAAGTGCTCCTAAAAGTGAAAATGACACTTTTGAGTTTTTGACTATTATAAACGACACGGAACTTTTAGAAAAGTCCTTTAAAGAGTAGTCTTATAAAGAGCTCTTTATCTGTAGAAAACTCTCTTGAAAATAGTTCGAGTTAAGTCTTATAACATCATTATCATATTGGAGTTTTTGTGCTGTTGTCAATTTTTTACTGTAGTTTGATGTTTTTTGAGAGATGATGTCAAAACTTTTTCCTATAAGTTCTTGAGTTGTGAGGCTCTGTACCATTTGTGTAACACCTTTTAAACCGGTTACGGGCATGGGCAAATCACAATAAAAATCTCCCACACTGTTAACTCCCCAGTATATAAAGCCTAAAGAGAGATAAAAATCAAGAGAGTTAGAGATACAAGTGAGCCGAAAGCGTTTTACTTTTTGAGTCAAAGCAAATTTAAATATAAGTAGCATTAGTGACTCAGCATAACCATGCCTTCGTTTATTCTCAGGAGTAAAAATATTATGAATTGTAAGGTAGTTGTTGTAACGGTCTATTTTATAAAAAAGATAAGAGAGGTGAACATTCTTCTCACTACTTAAAACGACACATCCTTTTTCATACCAGCCAAACTTTTTATCCCACCATTTTAAAGACATATCCGCAAACTTGATGCTTCTTCTATCTTCTATATTTGTTGTTGAAGAGATATACTCTTCTCTACTGAGATATTCTAAGTGATATATGGCCATAGTGCCCCTCTTTACATATAAATAAGTAAAAAAGTCAAAGAGAAACCTCAATAATTAAATAGATGATATATTTTTATAAAATAATGTTACTCTTTTTGATAAACATTGCTAACTGTGAGTCAATATTTAAGATATGACGTTTAAACTTATCGTAGGCATATTGATGAATGTAAGATTTGCCAAATGCAGGAACCTGTTTTGACTTTTCATAAAAATACTGCATCTCTTCAAGAAGGACAGTGTGTTCATTAAAATGTTCTTGTTTATTATAGAAATCATGTACACCCATAATCTCCTCTTCAACACTAAAATGATCTTTTGTATGCTCTATCATATTTTCAAAAAGAGTAATAAATTCACTTGGTTTGCAACTTTTTATCTCATTAAGAAGTGCTAAAAACTCATGGTGCATAGTATCTATAACTTTGATATCTAAGTCTAAGTTATCACTCATAACAGACTCTCCGTATTAAATTTGTTTATACAAATGCATAAATTGTACTAGATGGTGTTTTAGAGTAAGTTTTCTATCAATTGATATTCTGACTTTTCAAGTGTTAAATCAAAAGCTGTTATGTCTTCTCTTATATGCATTTGAGAAGTAGTTCCACTCACACTAAGCTCGAATTTTTTTGTCATAGTGTTTTGGCTGACATGCTGTGTCAATAGCACGAAAACCATTGTGTACGGCCTCTATCACAAGGTGCATGGTTAATAAGCGCTGAGATAAAAATTATAAGTAAAAAAATTGGCAGAAGTAAGTAAGGAATTTCGCCGCTCTTCATTAATACAAGGCTTGTGTCTTCTGCGTTTATGAGATAGAGTACAGCATATAGTACAGCATATAGTACAAGAACTATTACTAAGAACTTTACATTTAAGAGTGCTAAAAGATTAGGAAGAACTGTTGATACTATGTCTAGAATAAAACTTGCAGACTCTAATTTAATTTGAAAGAATTTCAATAACTCCAAAGGAGTCATATTATGGTAAACAGAGCTAAAATAAAAGAATTGATGAATGAGAGTGCTTGTTCGCACTCACAAGACAAAAAACCGGGAGAGGGCTGTGATATGCCCAAACCTGGTTTAGCAGCTGGTGGATGTGCTTTTGATGGAGCGCAAATATCACTCTTTCCTTATGCGGATGCAGTGCATCTCGTTCATGGACCTCAGACGTGTTTAGGCGCGTCATGGGAGACACGTGAGACACTGAGTTCTTATGAGGGACGTGACCATACCTATATGGGATTTACAACGGGCATCACGACAAACGACGTCATTTTTGGAGGCGATAAGCGTTTAGAAGACTCTATAGATTATGTTATGAAAAACTATGCGCCTGAAGCTATTTTTATCTACTCAACTTGTGTGACAGCAATGGTAGGAGATGATATTGATATGACATGTAAACTCGGAAGTAAAAAGCATGGCGTTCCAATCGTTCCAGTTCATGCTCCCGGTTTTGTAGGTGGGAAAAACCTTGGGTCGCGTTTAGCGGGTGAAGCAGTTCTAGAACACCTCATTGGAACAAAGGAACCAGAGCATTTAACACCCTATGACATTAACCTTATAGGCGACTACAATGTAACTGGAGATATGTGGCAGTATCTTCCTATATTTGAAAAAATTGGCATTCGCGTTTTAAGTTCTATGAGTGGTGATGGAAGGATAAGTGACATTCGAAGCGCCCATCGTGCAAAACTCAATGTAATCGTTTGTGCAAAATCTTTAGTGACTCTGTGTAGAAAGATGCAAGAGGAGTATGATATTCCTTGGATTTCAGTTTCGTTCTATGGTAAACGTGACACTACCTTTGCAATTCGTGAGATTGTTAAGGCTTTAGGAGATGAAAAACTTATTGCTAAAGCTGAAGAGGTGATAGCCCAGGAGGAGGCAAAACTCCAAGATAAGTTGCTCCCGTACCAAAAACTTTTTGCTGGAAAAAAAGCGGTTTTAAACACAGGTGGAAACAAAGCTTGGTCCATAGCTTCAGGTCTTCAAGACTTAGGTATAGAAGTGGTTGCAACTTCCATCAGAAAGTCAACTGCAGATGACATCGAAAAAGCGAGAGAGTATCTCGGTCCAAATGGAGTACTTATGAAAACACCAGCATCTGAACAATCTAAGATTATAGATGAGAGACAAGCTGATATTTTGCTCGCAGGTGGAAGAAGTCTCTATACGGCTATCAAGAAAAAAATCTCTTTCATAGATGTAAACCAAGAGAAGAAAGTGAGTTATGGCGGATATAACGGTCTCTTAAATTTAGCACAGGATTTGAAGTACGCTTTTGCAAATCCAGTCTTTGCAAATGTATCTAAAAAAGCCCCATGGGATGTAGCATAATGCAAGCAGATATGAAACCTACAGATACCAAAATAGAACTCTCAAAAAGAGAGCATAAACCACTTCAAGTTAACCCCATAAAGCACTCTCAGCCTATGGGAGCGGCACTGGCGTTTATGGGTGTAAAAAACTGTATGCCACTTATGCATGCTTCACAAGGATGTGCTTCGTACACAAAGGTATTTTATACACGCCACTTTAACGAGCCTATTGCGATGTACAACACTTCGGTGAGTGACATTACGGCAGTCCTAGATGGCGGGGATTACTCAATTTTAATGGCTATAGAGAACATTACTAAAAAAAATAAGACACTTAAACCAGAACTTATTGGTCTGCATACTACAGGGCTTACAGAGACAAAAGGGGATGACATACGAAGTGTAGGGGCTCACATAGAGATACCTTACTGTTATGTAAATACGCCTGATTATGAGGGTGGGATGGAGAGTGGTTGGGCACTTACCGCAAAAGCACTTATCAAACAACACACAAAGTCAACTACAGAGTTAAAGCCAAATAAACTACTCCTACTTCCTCATGTAAGTATGCAACCTGTTGAGGTAGAGAAAATAAAGGATTTTTGTGAGAGTTTTGGTTTTGAAACTTTGGCACTTCCTGACTTGTCAACATCGCTTGATGGGTACTTAAGTGAGGGTCAAGGCAAACTTGGAACAGGTGCCATATCTATAGCGGATATTTATGAGTTAGGAAATTGTGGGAGTGTCATCACGATAGGTACATCTATGAAAATAGCGTCAAACACACTCTTAGAAAAAAATGAAAATATCAAGCATATACATTTCAACCATCTCATGGGACAAGATATGAATGACAATTTTGTCGCAGAATTAATGAAAATACGACAAATTGAGCCAAGACCACTTGTTAAACGCTGGAGAGGAAGACTCCAAGATGCGATGCTAGATACTCACTTTTTGATAGGTTCATCTCACTTTGTAGTAACTGGTGAGCCAGATATGTGTGTAGGTATATGTGAACTCCTTGAGAGTGTTGGGGGAAGCATAGATGCAGTGGTTGCGACTAACTATAGCCCTATACTTGAAGAGTTAAAGTCACAAAATGTTTTTGTAGGAGACTTAGAAGATACGCAAAAATATTTTGCTCAAGCTGATTTAGTTATCAGTAATTTTCATGCAGAACGATTATTGCACTCACAGGAAAAACACACGGCATTAGTGCTAAGGGGTTTTCCAAATTATGAAGAGTTGGGCAACCAACTACAAAATGATCAACTTTATGAGGGAAGTACACAGTTTCTTTTTGAGATAGCAAATGCACTTCGTCACATAAAACACGAACACTAAAATTTATAACAAAGGTAGTCTGTAATGAGTGAAACAACAAAAATAACAGTAGAGAGTTCAGATACACTGCAAAACGCTATGAAAGTGGCATTTGCAACAAAAGACATGGAGACGATAAATGCACACTTCGGTGGTGCAAAAGAGTTTGTAGTTTATGACATTTCAAAAGACAACTTTAGCCTCAGTGGCGTTATAAAAACAGATACATCAGAGCTTAATGGTGATGATAAGACAGACTTTAAGGTAAAAGCACTTAAAGGTATAAACATCATGTACTGTGAGTCCATAGGGGGAACTGCCGCCGCTAAAGTCATTCGTGGGGGTATCAACCCTATGAAAGTACAAGAACCTCGTAAAATCGAAGAAGTGCTAAGCGAACTTGTGGAGATGATAAATGCAAATCCTCCACCCTGGGTGAAAAAGATAATGAACATCCAAACGCAAGAGGACCCGCGTTTAGAGCGTTGGTCAGCAGAATAATAACAGCTATGTCTGAAAAGTGACCAGTCCCGTGAATCTTACGTTGGGTAAAACTTAGTGTAAGCATAATTAGCGGGATTACTCTCGATAGTGCACAAATAAGATGAAGGGTTTACTTCATTGTGTAAAATAAAATTAAGGAATAAGAATATGAGCGAAGTAGAAACACAAAATAGTCCATTTACAGAGGAATTAATACGTCAATTAAGAGCTACGGATCAGTTTGGAAACTGGTCAAAAATGAGTGACGAAGAGCTACTTGTTAAAAAGTATGTAAAAACAAAAGAGGATTTAAAAAGTCTTCCGATCATCGCAGACATCGATGAGATGTTAATTGGTGAGATTAAGATGATATTTAAAGCTGTAGCACTTCAGTTTGAACGCAAAACTGGTGTAATGTGTAATGTTGTTATGGAGATGAGTCACGAAGGTTTTGGTCGCTGTATCGTTATAGCTGGTCGTATAGTTTTGGTTGATAAATACTTTAAAGATGCACATAGATTTAGTTTTAGAACTATAGAAAAATTGTATGAAGAGGGTGATAAATATTTAGCTACTTCATTTAAAACATATGAACAATATAAACCCTGTATAGGATAAGGAGAAAATAGATGGCAAGTATAGGAATTTTTGTAGGAAGTAGTGGTGGTGTTACCCAAAGTGCAGCTGAAAAACTTGAAGAGATGTTTGAAGATGTTGAGCTTATCAATATGGAAGAGGACTATGATGATTTAGACCAGTTTGAAGAGTTTGATATTCTTCTTATTGGCTCTTCAACATGGGGTCAGGGTGATCCACAGCGTGATTGGGTTGATCCACTTTATGAGATGGATAATGACGAGCCGGATTTAAGTGGTAAAAAGGTTGCATTTTTTGGAGCAGGTGATCAAGATACTCATGGCGAGTTCTTTGTAAGTGCATTAGGAAAAATGGAGAAAATCTTTAAAAAATGTGGTGCAGAGACAGGTTTTGGTTGCTGGCCAATTGAAGGCTATAGCTATAAGTTTTCAGACGCTCAAAGAGATGATAAGTTTTGTGGGCTTGCTATAGATGATATTAATCAAGAAGATATGACAGAAGCACGTTTAAGCACCTGGGCGGAACAGGTAAAGAAAGAAATGGATATTTGAGTTTTCTTTAGACTTCGTCATAGGCGAAGTCATAAGAGGATTTAGACAAAAATGTAGAATTTTGTATCTCTGTATCGAGATTGAAAATTGCATTCTAAAAATATATATTAGACAAAGGATATAAGATGAGTAGATATGAAGAGTTTAAAACCTTGAGTGATACTGAAGATTACTTAGATTTTTTTGATATTGAATACAATGAGCGCTTAATATATGTTAAACGCTTTCATATAATGAAAAAATATGGGGAAATGATAGCTAAAGGTGCAGAAAAGCTTCAGGATGAGGAGAAGCTTCTTGACTTTTACAAGTTTGCTCTTTTAAGTGTCTACAAAAACTTTGAAAATGGATACTCTCCATCAGCTGCTGATATATGGAACACATATGATAATCCAAGTGGATGTTCTACATGTTCAACATCATCAGATTGTAATGATATAGAGGAGGTGTCTAATGGAACTCACGCATGCACAAGCCAGCCAAGTCTCAGCTTCAACTAAAGATGAAATTCTTCCAGTTTTTCGTCTAGGACAGCGTGTTAGGATGACAAAGCCAATTAGAAATGATGGCTCAAATCCTTTTAATGATCCAAATGAGATTTTAGTTCCAGCAGGGGCAGAAGGATATGTAAAACATATCGGTGATTGGTTACAGGTAATTCGTATATATGAAGTGCATTTTATAGAAGAAGGTGATACATACGGGTGTCGCGAAGCTGAACTTGAAGCTATAGATGATCTAGATGGTTATGATGAAGTAGAAGAAGAATTACGCTGGCTTAGAGAGCACCGAGCTAGTAGAGCAGCAAAAGAAGCTCTAAAGCAATCTCAAAAAGAAGGAGAGTAGAAAACTTTTTGTGCATTGACAATCATTAAGAAGTTAGACCATGACGACTTAATGTGAGAATTAAAAGGAGATAGAATGGTAAATGTAATATTTTGCGGCTTCGGTGAAGACATGGACAAGCGTGTCATAGCTAAGGAAGGCGACTTACTACTACGTGCAGCTCAAAATAATGGTGTAACAATCCCAACCGAGTGTAAAGATGGAATGTGTGGAAGTTGTGCTATTAAAGTTGAAGAGTTGGACGGAGAGCTTGTAGATACTGGCTTTAAAAGTGAAGTAGATCCAGATTCTTGGGATAAAAATAAATACACTACTTATATGGAAGATAAAGAACTAGACACTCTTGTTGAAATGGGTGCTATTAGCAAAAAAGAGGCTGAATCAGCACAGCAATATGCACAACAAACACCTGTGAGACTTGCTTGCCAATGTATCATTAAAGGTTCACTTCTTGTAAAACCATTTGACTAAGAAGTACAAAATTTAACTTAAGGAAAAACAATGACAACACGTGTAGAAATTATAAATGATTTTTTAGCTTTAAATGTAAAGCCTGGAAAAACTATTCAAGATATTGTCGAAGCTTCTGGAAGTGCACTTCCATTTGGTTGTAGAGACGGTGAATGTGGAACATGTATAGTAACAATAGAATCAGGTATGGAATTTTTAAGCGATATAACTGAAAAAGAAAAAACTGTTATGAAAATGCTCAATGAGCAGAGTCCAAAAGCACGTTTATCTTGTCAAATGAAAATCGTTGAACCTAATGGTTTAGTTCGTCTAAAGTACTAAAAATTTTACTCATCTTTCTCTCCTTTTTTTGAGGGGGGGGGGAACTTCCTTAGACAAACTCATTTTTCTAGAACAATATATGCAGTTGTCTTTTTAATAGACAATATATTAGATAAATAGATAAAAAATATATGCTAAACTAATAAAAAGAAAGAAAAATGAAACAACAATTTAACTTTAAGCAAAAACAACTTCCTCGTTTGTCAATGCAGACTTGGCTTCCATTGTTACAATGTTCTTTAAGTGACTTAGATAAACATATTCAAGTTATTACAAGTGAAAATCCTTGTTTGGACGTTACATCCGGATTTGAGATGCCAGAGAGTTCTTCTGCAAGTTCACACAGCACTTTTATGGAGTATCAAAATCATGTTTCTAACTCTTCGAGTGATGAGATAGAATGGATGAGTGTGTCTAAACAATCTCTCTATGAAAAACTTGATGATCAAATCGCAGCACCTCTTTTTCCAACACCAATTTCACAAAAAATAGCAAAACAGATAATATTTTATATCAATGATGAGGGATATTTTGAAGGTGATTTAAAAGAGATAGCACAGCAGTGTGACATAGACGTTTACAAAGTAGAACAAGTCCGTCAGCGATTTGCTTATCTTGAACCTATTGGCGTGGGTGCGGTTGATTATAAAGAGTCGTTTTTATTTCAACTCAGTGAGTTTGATTTGGATGATGAGCTGAGCATACTGCTAAGCGCTATCATCACGCAGTTTGAAGATATAGAGAAGTTTCTTAAGCATCCGCGCGCGCATGACGCAAAAGAGATTATCAAACATCTCAACAACCCTCCTGCAATTGCTTATATGGAAAGTGAAGTGTCAGTTTTACCCGATATATACGTTGAGTTTAAAGGGGAGAATTTATCCATCAAGATAAATAATGACTTCTATCCAAACTTAATGGTAAACCAGATAGACAAGCATGACAACTTTGCAAAACAGAAGTTTAAAGAGGCAAGAGAGTTGGTAAAACTGCTCGATTTACGAAAAGCCACACTCTACAACATAGCCCTTGTACTTATAGAAAAACAGTATGGATTTTTTATGGGAAGCGAACTTAAACCTCTGAAACTACAAGACGTAGCGGATGAATTAGGCTTTAACGAGTCTACCATATCTCGAGCTATAAGTGAGAAGTATCTTGAATGTGAAAGAGGTGTCTTCGCGTTTAAGGATTTTTTCTCAAACTCTATAGGCGAGGTGTCTACTTCGGAGATAAAACAGTTTATAAAAAGACTAGTTGAGAGTGAAGATAAGGAAAAACCGTTCAGTGATAAGTATCTTCACGAGAATGTAGAGTCGCGTTTTGGTATTAAAATGGTGAGACGTTCCATCGCAAAATACCGTCAAGAACTAGAGATTTCATCTTTTAAAGAGAGAAAGTTTCTCTACAAACTCTCTACACTTTAAAAATACTTTTCTGACATTTTTGTTATTTTTTTTAAGAATGAACAATTTTGTCATGATTAAAAATTCATTTAAAATCATCTATAGACAGATACCAAGAATAAGAATTGCAATTGTACTTATAATATTTAATTTGTAATACTTAAGGAGCAGTTATGGCAAGAGATGATTTGATTGGTGGGGCATTGTGGGAGGAGTACTCAAGTGAAGTACAACGCCGTATGGATAATCCATCAAATATGGGAGAGATTACAGAAAATGAAAAAGGTGATAATGAACTTGTTATTGCTGATTTTGGTGCTGAGAGTTGTGGAGATGCTGTAAGACTTTACTGGTTGATAGACCCAAAGACTGATACGATTAAAACGAGTAAGTTTAAAAGTTTTGGTTGTGGTACCGCTATTGCATCTTCTGATATGATGGCAGAATTATGTATGGATAAAACTGTAGATGAAGCTCTTAAGATCACCAACATTGATGTTGAAAAAGCACTGCGTGACAACACTGATATCCCTGCCGTTCCCGGTCAAAAAATGCACTGTTCAGTTATGGCTTATGATGTTATAAAGAAAGCTGCTTCTATATACAAGGGAGTTGATATGGATAGCTTTGAAGAGGAGTTCATCATCTGTGAGTGTGCTCGTATCACTCAAGATACTCTCATGCAAGTTATCAAACTCAACAAACTTACTACGATAGAAGAGATTACAGACTATACAAAAGCGGGTGGTTTTTGTAAGTCATGTATCAAACCGGGGGGACATGAACAAAAAGATGTTTATCTTGTAGACCTGTTGGCTGAAGTACAAACTGAACTTGATGCAGAAGAGAAGTCTCGTAAGATAATTGAAGCAAAAGGAAATGGTGATTTTGCATCTATGGGACTTGTTCAGAAGATAAAGTCTGTTGAGTCTATTCTTGAAGAGTATATCCGTCCAACACTTAAAGCTGATGGCGGGGATGTTGAACTCATGGATGTGAAAGAGGGTGAAGATGATTTTGAAGTATTGATTAAATATCAAGGAGAGTGTATGAGTTGTTCTATGAACACAACAACTACACTCGCCGGTATTCAGGATATGCTTGCCTTTAAACTCAAAGCAAACATAAGAGTAATCGTAACATAATGAAAGCAGCAACAAAAGAGGGTACCTTTGCATACTTAAAGAGATTTCCAAAGTATGCAAAAGACTTCTATAGATTTAATGGAGATTTTTTTATATCTTCATTGGGTTTAGGAACATTTAGAAAAGAGCCATATAGAGAGGAGAACTATGTAGTTAATTACAAAGATTCTGTGAAGATAGCTGTCTTAAATGGAATAAACCTGATAGATACTGCCATTAATTATAGGTATCAAGTGAGTGAAGAGGAGATTGGTGAGG